>Ga0326726_10001225_pt1 | contig 23924 bp, 25 predicted proteins | sample MHFenrmetagenome_2_FD_207603 | JGI IMG/M metagenome (GOLD analysis project Ga0326726, IMG submission 207603) | Lab enriched peat soil microbial communities from Michigan Hollow, Ithaca, NY, United States - MHF15MN | ecosystem: Environmental > Terrestrial > Soil > Wetlands > Peat | place: USA... | reverse complement strand
TAGCCACCCATACAGACAGACGCCACATATTCACCGATTGTCGTAAACGCGACAGCCACGGCAACCTGCAATCGTACATCTCTCGTCTCACCCCGCAAGAACCCAATCAGACATACCAACGCGATAATCCCTAGGGCATATTGTTTCCACATACTCCCGCTTACTTCAAACGCCATACAGATCGCAACAGAGGCAAACGTGACCGCCGCTATAGTGTAATCCCTTTTCCTATGCGCATAGGCGGCATCAATCTCAGGGAAATGGCGTAGCACACTCGACTTCATTGAATTTCAACCCCTCATGAATCTGTACTTACGTTCAATTGTTCGACCACTCGGAAACGCGATAGGAAACAGGGGTGGCATCAGACGTATTCTATGGTGACGGGGATAGGCTGTAGATTCTCCTGTGGTCGAAATCTAACCTGTAGCCGGTCTCACGTCAACTCAACAGGGATCAGTCAAAACCACGAGTCACTCGGCTACGGTGGTTTTACGCAAGCAAGGATACCCCTTCACGACCAGACGATCAAGAACGAGCCACATGCATTACAGAAGTTACTGGATTGTTGGCAAATAAGAGATTGGCGGGAGAACTGCCGTTGTATGCAGCCTCCCGCCAAGGATGACGAAGTCGGATAACAATTCGAGAAGAGAACTCCGTGGATCAGTCTTTCTCTTTCTTCTCTTCCTTCAACACCATCTTGCCTTGAGCCAAACTGGCATTGAGATCATGCTCCGGCACTTTCTTATGAACCAGGTTTTGATGGCAATCGATACAGGTTGCCCCCTCTGTTTGCATCTTCTGGTGCGCTGCCTTCGCCGACGCCCCTGGGGGCTTCGTATTCTTGTGGCAGGCCCGGCAGGTCATGCTGTCCCAACCCTTCAGCTTCATGCGCGCCCTGTAGGCTGCCTCCGGCCGCCGCTCGTTGAATTTCTCGATCGTCGAGTAATCAACGGTGAACTCATCTATGAGGAACGGCAGCCCATCCACCACGTGCGTCCAGATGGCGAGATGAAAGTTTGCCAAGCCCTGTGGAACGTGGCAATCCTTACAGCCAGGATCGGCGCCGAGCGCACCCCAGTGCGAGGATTTTTTCAGCTCCTCGTAAGGATAGGTCTCTGAATGGCAGCTCACGCAGAACTCTGTCCTGGATATGGCGGCTTCGCCGCCGAAAACCACGACAATCGTTCCGACCGCAATCACTGCGCCGAGAATCAGGGCACCGACCGATACCCTACCCCACTCTGCCATTAATCCTCCTTGCCGATCTCGGCCGGCTTGGCATCCTTTTGGAACTCTTCATGGAACTTTGGGGTAGGCGGACCTTCAAACGTGCCCGCTAGCTTGAAGTGTTCATGCATAGCTTTGTTGTTACGCACCATCTTCTCAAAGTCGAACGTATACTTCTTGTCTACCGTGGGGGTGAATGGGGTATAGGGTTTCTTTGCTCCCTTCCACGGTGAGCCCTCATAGTTCAGGTGGCAGGCGCTGCACTTCTCAATGAACTCGAATTCTTGTCCGGCTTCCGCGAGAGACTCGCGAGGCGTAACCTTTTTCGACTTTTCAAAGGCCTCGCCCGCCTTACGGTGAACCTTGCGGTAATCTGGACCGGCACCATGGCAGGACTCGCAGCCTACACCGATCAAGAACTTGTCCGGCTCTGAAATTTCATACCCGCCTTCTGATCCGAATCCTGTCACGTGGCAACCAATACAGTCCTTGTCTTTGGTGAAGTCCTTCTTAGGATCGAGTTTCGCCTTGACCATGGCCTTGTTCTTTTCTTTGTCTCTGTCGGCTTTGAGTGAGTCGACAGCTTTGGCATGGGCAGTCTTGAGCCATGAGTCGGCTTCGCTCTTGTGGCAATTACTGCATTTTTTTCGCCCCTCGAATGGCGTCTCAGCGGAAGCGCTTCCGGCCATAGTTGCGAATACGACTACAGCTGCTAGTGCAAATACCATAGGATACTTCACGGGGCCTCCTTTCATCAGAAAAACTAATCGTGGTCGTGCTTGAAAAATCGACTACGCGTTACTCTATCGAGAGTGTACAAGTTTTTCAATACAGGTCCTTCCACTTCGGCCACTCAAAGAATCAGCTATTCGATGGCTGCGCAGACGGAATCTTATACACCCAATAGGCTCCCTGTTTATGGACCAACTGGACGGCTTTGAATTCGAGAGGCTGCGAAGTCGTCATGGGCAGCATCTGTGCGAGCAGCGTGTTATTACTCTTATCATCGGTGAGGTAATAGGCGCGCACTAAACTCTCCGAGAGTCCATACACCGTTTGGGAGGTGTAGTTGTTGTCCATTTGCCAACGCTTCACCATCGCGCTTAGTCCATGCACATCCCCACCCTTCAAGGGGAAGTCCTTGTAGGCGACACCGATGCGATCGGGGCGCATCAGCCCGAGTTTGTAGAGGTCCGAGGCCTGAACCACGACATAAGCTTCGCGCCCGCCAGTCAGTTCACGCAGCATCCTTACACCCTCCGTTGGCTCTGCCGACAGGGCGTCAGCAAAGCGTTGGAATTTCCCCTTCTCTTCTGCGCTTACCGTAGAGCCCCAGAACTCGCGTTCGTATTTCTCGATCGCCTCGATTCGCGGTTGCCAGAGCGACGGCATGATAAGAGGTCCACTGAGATGGGAGGTAAACACCGTCTCTAACCCCGTCAATAGCTGAATCTGACGCGAGGTGTCCCACCAGGCAAGAATGGCAGCGCCTTTCGGCACATGCTTCGAAATCGCTGGCGCCAACAGGGTCAGCTCGGAGAGCTTACTATCGACGAAAACCAATGGTTCGCTGGTTTGATTTTCCCAGGCGAGCATAACGGGCTTTGTATTTCCGCGGCGGGCAAGATAGGCGACAGCTACCGGTTCGTCCACACCCTCTACTAGAATCTCTTGCTTGCTGATGCCAAGGTCAGGCCAAGCATCTAGTCCGAGCTTGCTGAACTTATCAATACCGCCCTCTTCCACTAAGCGGTAGTGATACGGTGCTGGGCCTGGACTGAGCCACAAAAATGCGAACCAACCTAGCATAAGAAGTCCTCCCGCCACTAGGACTATTCCTAGCGACGGGAGGATTCTACTACTTGGTCGCGTCAGCGCTGCTTCCATCGTCTGCGCTGCGCCCGTTGTCACCGCTGGTTCTTCTTGCGTCTGCTCCATCCGGCGAGCGCGAGGGTGCCGGTCAGCAACAATCCGCCGCCCACGCTGCCGAGCGTAAGCTTCCCGTCCGTGCTATCGAAATCCAGCAGGCTACTGGTCTTGCTCTGCTCGAGTTTGGCCACCCGTTCCATCAGCATCAGCCTATCCTTAAGCTTGGTGTCCTCGTCCATGATTTCGACATAAGCTCGGTTCATCGCTGCCCAGCCGACAGTGTAGGTGAACCCTGGATATTGGTGCGCGAGACTGACGTGCAGTTGCACCAGATGGTCCTCAGCCATTTCGAAGAGCTTGAGCTCGATCGCTGTAGGGCTGTTATTCTTCGACCAATAGATCTGCCAAAACTGGTCGAACTGGGCCTTAGCCGGCGCTGGAGGGGCAGGCCGGTTGTTCTTCTGACCGGTGAGGAGTCTTGCGTCATACTGCTTACGGACGACGTTGTGCGCCTCATCGTATTTATCGAGTCCCTCAGAGGTGCCGTTGTCCATAAACTCCAACCATGCGCGCGCGAAGGTCTCAGAATGGCACGTTGTGCAGGTCTTGACCCACGCATCCAGGCGCTTCATGCCCCATTCGCCAAAGACAGGTTCTCTAATGCCAGGCACGAAGGGATAGTTCGCCCAGCGAACCTTACGCACCGTGTTGTGGGTGAATTTGCCCTGGTACTCAAAATGACAGCTCTGGCAGGTAGGGAAGCGCTGCCCGCCCTTGGCAACTGCATCCTTGAGCTGTATATTCCAATTCGTTTGATCTTTAGAGGCCTGGTACCCCAGCCCATGCTGCGACCCGTTGTAGGCTTCCCAGTTGTTGTGATCGGCGCCGCTGTGGCAGGTGCCGCAGGCTTCAGGCTTGCGGGAGTTGGCCACCGAGAATTCGTGCCTGGTATGACAGTTGTCGCACTTGTTCTGGTTGGTGTGGCACATTGTGCAGCCGTCAGCGATCTCACGCTGCGACATTCCGGCGTAGATGTCCGTCTCGACGTTCGCCCTGTAATCCAGTGCGTGCGACGGACGGCCTCTCGGCCACTGGTTCTTCGGCCATAAGATCGTGTCGCGCTCGGACTCGCGCTCGGCATATTCTTGTAGATGGCAGTTGCCGCAGACGTCAGCGGTGGGCATCTTGATGTCCGCGCGATGGTCAGCCTTCTTCTTGGTATTGATGTCCACATGGCAATCGATGCAGCCGACTTCCTTCAAGTTCTCTGTTGCACCGAGCTTGCCCAGCGAGCGAAGGTTATTTTCCACGTCCTCTAGCTTCGCCTTCTTGTAGAAGGTGTCATCTTTGGGCGTGAGCTTGCGAATCTTATCCAGATTGGCGTGGACACTCTTTTTCCAAAGTATCACCCACCCCGGCGACTCATCGGTGTGGCATTTCACGCACTGCTCGCGTGTCGCGATATCCTTGACCGATGTCGGGGGCTTGTAGAACGACATTGGATCGAAATACTTGCTCATTGGGATCGGCTCCCAATACTGGCCGTACTGCCCTTTCCCCGCGCCTCTGCCTGGATCCACGAAGCGCTTCGTCAACGCCTCATGCAACTGCTTGGGGCTGGCGGACCGATCAAGGTTCAGCGCCTCGTAGGTTTCCTTGGGGACGCTGGGGAAGTCTGCCTGAGCTGATGCCGTAAGCAACACCCCGCAAACTACCAGGCCACATCTCAACCAGAATTTGTTGGTCATACTTAACCCTCCACAGATGATAATCGCCCTATTTATAAGTCAAGCCACTCTAATGATCGTACGTGTGTATGTGCCGGTATTCGCATCTACTATCGTTCATATTAGCGGTTATAATTAGCGTGCTGCGCATGTATATCGCAGCACAATATTCGATGTCAATATATTAAGTGAGTTTGGTGTAAAAAAAGTCTCATAATTCTGAACTGGGCGAGTCTAGCGCCATCAGTATTCGTGTATGGTCAGAGGCAAACTATCACGCGTTATAGTAATGAGAGAGAGCTCTCTTGGTTCTTGAGACTACGGTCTTTCGCGATCGATGACGACGGTGACCCCGTCTACTCCAGGCTTCACTGGTTGACTCATCCCCTCTAAGTCTCCACTTTGCGGCATAGCCTGGCCGGACTTCGACAGACGAGCCACAATCACCACCAGTGCGACGTCGGAGAGTTTTCTGGACGGCATCATGCTGGTCGAGTCATCGAGCCGGAACGTAAAGGGCAAGTCTTTCTTCGTCGCCCGCATGATCGCCACCGGCATCGGTGGGCCATTCGTCTCACGGGCAAACACAAATAACGTGTCCGTTGCGGACCCTTTGCCGGCAAGGCTCGGCGCAATACTGACCTTGCCGCTGATCGCAAGCGACTGTCCAGACGACTTGGCCGGCGCTGCCGGTTCCGCATATCCAGTTCCCATTGAAATAAGCAGCACGCCGCAGACCAGCAGACCACACCTCAGCCAAAATTTGTTTACCATGTACATACTCCCCGTTTGTAAAAACACATCCCTACGCTCTTGAGTGAACTTATCGCTTAGCGAACAGCGCGCATATATCTCAGCATACATCGGAATATGTCAAGTGGGCTTGTGCAATAAATCGGGTGGCTTACTGCAATAAACAGAGCGCCCTAACGATACGTGACGGATCAGCGGCAGGAGTTATTGCAACATGCGAGGCAATGGAAGAGAGCGGACTGTGGGCTTCTCGGCGTTACGGTCTTTCACGATCGATGACGACGGTGATCCCATCCACCCCTGATTGTATCGGCTGACTCGTCCCCTCTAGATCTCCACTCTGGGGCATGGCCTGGCCGGACTTCGACAGACGGGCGACAATCACCACAGGGCCTGCGCTGGAAAGTTTTCTGGAGGGCATCGGGCTAGTCGAGTCATCGAGTTGGAACATAAAGGGCAAATCTTTTTTCGTCGCACGCACGATCGCCACAGGCATCGGTGGCCCACTCATCTCGCGGGCAAAGACAAACAATGTATCTGTCGCGGATGCTTTGCCAGCCAGACCGGGTGCCACAGTCACCGTACCTCTGATCGTACGCGGCTGTCCCGTCTGGCTGGCTAGCGGAGCCGGCGCTGCCGATTCTTTATCCATTCTCTCATGATCGATGACAACTGCGATCCCCTCCCCCCCAGACTGTATCGGCTGGCTCGTCCCCTCCAGGTCTCCGCTTTGCGGCATGGCCTGGCCCGACTTTGACAGACGAGCGACAACAACGACCGGTCCTGCGCTGGAGAGTTTTCTGGACGGCATCGGGCTGGTTGAGTCATCGAGCTGAAACGTGAAGGGCAAATCTCGCTTCGTCGCCCTTACGATTGCCACAGGCATCGGTGGCCCACTCATTTCACGGGCAAAGACAAACAACGTGTCTGTTGCGGATCCCTTGCTAGCCAGGCTCGGCGACATGGTGACCGTGCCTCTGATCGCACGTGGTTGTCCGGTCCGCCTGGCCGGTTGAGCCGGCGCTGCTGCCGGCTCCGTCAATGAAGCCACCGTCTCTTGACCGCCGCCAAGGTGGCTCTTGGCTTCTTCGATCGCAGCCACCAGTTGTTGTGTCATCTCCGGATCGACGTCCGCAGGAAGATTCGCGCGAGCGAGCTCCCAGTCCTTGGCTGCACGCGCAAAGTTATTTCGATTGAACGCCACAGTCCCTGCCAGCATCAGCGCCTTCACATTGCGTGGATCAATCTTCAACGCCTGTTGAATCAAGGCTTCGGGCTTCCCCTCCAACCTGCGTCCATGAAGTACCCCCATCGCATCGGCATAATCAGCCAGTAGCTGGGCATCGTTAGGAACCAGTGTCGTGGCATTCTCATATGCCCGCGCGGCTTCGGGGTAACGCCCCAAGCCCATGTACGAACGCGCAAGCAAGGCCCATCCTTCGCCATCATTCGGATTCTGCTCCATTTTCTGCTTGAGTCGCTCGATCAGCGGCTCCATTCCTTCAGAGAACGATGCCTCATCACCCACACCCCGTTGCGCAGTCATCGAGGCCGCGGACAGCTCCGTCATCGCGAGAGGGTTCCCAAGTTGCCAATAGAGTAAACCACTGGCAGTCGGAACAATGATGGCCAGTGCAAGAGCCACCGGCCTGCTACTGACCTGACGTGGCGCCTTTTGGGGCGTCGTCTCCGTGGTGCCCGTTTCCTCCAGCAGACGGCGTTCGAGTTCACGCCGCGCCTGCTGATACAATTCGTCGGTCAACACACCGTTGGCACGGTCTTGTTCTAATTCTGAAAATTGCTGTCGGAAAATAGACAGTGTTTTCTCCTGCTCTCCCGTTGCGACAGTGGCTCTGCGTTTCAGCAGAGGCCACAACAGAAGGCCGAGGATGAGAAGGGTCATGCTCGATGCGATAACCCAGAATATGATCGTCAAAGGCGATTACTTCCTTCTGATAGCAGTTTCTCGACACGATTGTGCTCGGCTTCCGACAATGTCACATCGGTCAACTTTTTTTGTCTCCTGCGTAGTGCAAACACCAATCCAGTTGCGCCAGCTCCCAGTAAGAGGAACGGCCCCAGCCAGAGCAATGTCGTGGTGGCTTTCCACGGCGGTCGATATAAGACAAAATCACCGTAGCGTGTGACAAGGAAATCGATTATCTCCTTGTCACTCATATCTTTTGCGATCATCTCACGCACTTCTCTGCGCAAGTCTTCGGCCAACGGCGCGTTCGAATCGGCTAACGTTTGGTTCTGACAGACCAAGCAGCGCAGCTCAACGGCGAGGAGTTTCAGTCGAGCCTCAACCTGCGGGTTCGCGGCGAGTGGCTGAGCCTCATTCGCCGTAGCGAGACTTGGAAGTAGCAGCATGAGCATCCACAGCCATTTCACTGGTTTTGCAAGTCCCTGACTAAAGGTAAAATCTTTTTTTCCAAGATGTCCTCGCGTAGCGGGCCGATTTGCTTGTAGCGGATAACCCCGGCCTTATCGATCACATAGGTTTCCGGTACCCCGTAGACTCCATAATTAATCCCGACACGCCCCGGCTCATCCACGGCGACGATCGAATAGGGATTGCCCCACTCCTTCAACCACGCCAGGGCCTCGTTCCGCTGATCCTTATAGTCCATACCGTAGATAGGCACCTCCCCTGATTGGGCAAGGTGGATGAGCACCGGGTGCTCGTCCTTACAGCCCCCGCACCACGACGCCCAGAAGTTGAGCAGCCAGACCTTGCCCTTTAGGTCGCTCGACGAAATCACTTTCCCTGGATCATGGAGTTGCGGCAGTGAAAAATCAGGCGCCGCCTTCCCAACTAAAGGAGACGGCAACTCACGCGGGTTGAGCGTCAGCCCGACGGCAAGAAAACCGACCACGACAATGAAGATCCCGAACGGGATGAGAAACCGGCTCATGATACGGTCTGGCGCGCCATCTGCGTCGCTGGCGGCACTGCGGCCTCTTTCCGCCGCCACGCCAGCCGATAGCGCCGATCACTGACAGCCAGGACGCCGCCCAAAGCCATGACCAAACAACCTCCCCAGATCCAATCGATGAAGGGCTTGTGATAGAGCCGTACGCTCCAGGCTCCGCCCTCGATCGGCTCGCCCAACGACACGTACAGATCGCGCAACAACCCCGGTGAAATTGCCGCTTCGGTCATCGTCTGGTTCTGCACGAAGTAGCGGCGCTTTTCGGGATACATCACCGTCACCTCACGGCCATCCTGGCTCACATGAAATGTCCCACGTGCCGCGACATAGTTCGGGCCATTTACCTGTTGTGTCCCGTCAAAACGGAACGTGTAGCCGCCGATCGTGGCCGTCTCACCGACGTTCATCCGCACGTCTTGCTCCACTTCAAAGCCCTTCACCATAGTCACGCCGAGAATGAATACGGCCACGCCGCAGTGGGCCAGTACCATGCCCCAATAGGCCCGTGGCAGGGCGACCACGCGGCCCCCAATGCTGCCGCCCTCGGCATGGAGCAGCCGCTCCCGCAGATCCACGAGGATCGTCGCCAGAATCCAGAAGGCCAGCAGGAGCCCCAGACTGATCAGCGGCGTCCATTGCCCCATGAGCCACGGCACCGCCACGGCTGTCGCCAGGCTGACGCCGAAGGCCCAGCGCAGGCGGATGGCCAAGGCGGGCAGGCTCGCCTGCTTCCATTGGGCCAGCGGCCCGATCCCCATCAAAAAGATAGCGGGGGTCATCAGAGGGAGAAAAACGGTGTCGAAGTACGGCGGGCCGACCGAGATTTTACCAAGATCCAGCGCATCCAAGAACAAGGGATACAGCGTCCCCAGGAGCACGGAGCCCAAGGCCGCCACCAGCAACACATTGTTTGCCAGTAACATCCCCTCGCGTGAAATCATGGCGAACCCCCCGCCCAAACCCACGCGGGGCGCCCGCCACGCGAACAAGACTAACGAGCCGCCGATCACCACGGCCAGGAACACGAGAATGAATAAGCCACGCTTCGGGTCGGTGGCAAACGCATGCACCGAAGTCAACACGCCGGAGCGGACCAAGAAGGTTCCGAGCAAACTGAGCGAGAACGCCATAATGGCGAGCAACACACTCCAGGCTTTGAAGCCGCCCCGTTTATCGGTGACTGCCAGCGAGTGCATCAATGCGGTGCCGGCCAGCCAGGGCATGAAGGAGGCATTTTCGACCGGGTCCCAAAACCACCAGCCACCCCATCCCAGCTCGTAATAGGCCCAACCGCTCCCCATCGCAACTCCCACGGTCATAAAACACCAGGCCACAGTCGTCCACGGGCGCGACCAGCGGGCCCAGGCCGCATCCAGCGTCCCCCCTAAGAGCGCAGCGATCGCAAAGGAAAACGCGACGGAGAATCCCACGTACCCCATGTAGAGCATCGGCGGATGGATCACCATACCGGGGTCTTGGAGGAGCGGGTTTAGATCGCGCCCATCAAGGGCCGCTGGGATCAACCGCTCAAACGGATTGGAGACCGTCAACATGAATAAAAGAAATCCCACGCTGACAAGACCCATCACACCCAAGATGCGTGCGCGCATCGCCTCCGGCAGTTGGGTGGAGAAGAACGAGACGGCGACCATCCAGATACTGAGGATGAACATCCAGAGAAGCAGCGAGCCCTCGTGCGCGCCCCAAATGGCTGCGAGGCGGTAATGCAGAGGGAGTTGAGAGTTTGACGTGGCCGCGACGTAGAGCACGGAGAAGTCTTTCTCCGCAAAGGCATACCCCAGACAACAAAAAGCGAGTAGAACCAGGAGAAATTGCCCGCGCGCCGCCGGCTTCGCGACGGCCATCAGCGACGCGTTTCCCACGGCAGCGCCATAGATGGGCAGGCTCCCCTGTACCACCGCCACGCAGAGCGCAAGAATTAAGGCATAATGACCAATTTCTGGAATCATGTAGGCTCCTAGCGTGGATTGAGGACCAGAGTGCCGCTGCTCTGTGCCCCTACGGTCTTGGCTTTGGCCAGCGCGTCTGCGGCTTCCGGTGGCATATAGTTTTCATCGTGCTTCGCCAACACTTCACTCGCTAGAAATGCCCCATTGGCACCGAGTTGACCCTGGGCTACTACTCCCTTGCCTTCCTTGAAGAGGTCCGGCAGGATTCCTTTGAACGTCACGGGCACGCGTTTCGCCATATCGGTCACGACAAAATGCACGGTTAGTCCATCGCCTTCACGGGTGAGGCTGCCGGCTTCGACCATCCCGCCGATGCGGAAGCTGCGCCCCTGGGGCACGTCCCCATTAGCCGCCTGCGTCGGCGTATAAAAGAACACAAGATTGCTTTGGAATGCGTTCAGTACTAACGCCGATGCCACCCCCAGCGCGACCAAACCTAGGCCGATGAGAACGAACCGTTTCTGTCGAGGTTTCATTGTCTCTGGTTCCTCCTACAACCCATCACGATTCGCTGCCGCCGCATGCCGCCGCCAGACCGCAAGGACTTCCCCCCCCATGCACAAGGCCGTAGCGCCGAACGAGCTCCATACATAGAGGCCGTACCCACCCATCGCGAAAAACTCCGCCAGGCTTCCCCACTGCATCAGCGCGCCTCCGCGACGTCCGGGATCGAGGCCTGCTTGCCCCACGCCGGCTGCCGCTCCCGCTCGACAATCACACACCGCACGCGGGCCAGCGTCACCGCGATGCTGTACATCCAGAAGCCGGCCATCATTACCAACATCGCCGTCACCATTGTTCCCGCCATCGTCGGCGCCGCCGTGATGCTGACGGAGGCCCCTTGATGCAATGTGTTCCACCACCGCACGGAAAAATAGATGATCGGAACATTAATCACCCCTACGAGCGCTAAGACGGCGCTGGCACGATCTGCGCGGCGCAGATCGTCGATCGACGATCGCAACAAGATGATCCCGATATATTGAAACAGAAGAATCAATTCAGACGTCAGCCGGGCATCCCACACCCACCAGGCCCCCCAGGTCGGTTTGCCCCACATTGACCCGGTGAACAGAGCAAGGAACGTAAACATGGCTCCGGTAGGAGCGATGGCCTGCGCCATCATAAACGAGGGACGCGCATTGAGTCCTAGTCCAATACCAGCCCAGATTGCCATGATGACGTAGAGAAACATGGACATCCAGGCAGCCGGAACATGGACAAAGATAATGCGGTAGGCATCGCCTTGTGTCACATCAGTCGGAGCGATGAAGAATCCCACATAAAGGCCGACCGCAATCAGTCCCACAGCAGCGGCAGCAAACCACGGGATCATCCGTCCGGCTAACGGGTGAAACGCCTGTGGTGATGAATATTTAAACCAGTTTATGCCTGTGGCGCTCATGACGATCTCTTAGTCCAATGCAATGCGTAATGCAACAGCCGTGGCCCATGGCGCAAACGCGAGCGAGAGCAGAAAACAGGCTCCGAGTAACGACAGATTCGCTTCGCTACCGATTCCGGCCAAACTATTCGTGACGGCGCCGGCCCCAAAGATCAGCACCGGAATAAAAAGCGGAAGCACTAGGAGAGCAACCAGCAAGCCGCTCCCACGCAACCCAAGGGTCAGCGCAGCACCGATGGCCCCAATCATACTCAACGTCGGCGTACCAAGCAAGAGCGAGAGCGTCAGTACCCACAGCGACTCCCCACTCAAACCGAATTGCAAGCCGAGCAGCGGCGAGAGCAGGACCACCGGCAAGCCGGAAATCACCCAATGCGCGAACACCTTGCCCACGACCAGAACAGCCAGCGGCTGAGGGATCAGAAGCGTCTGTTCCAACACACCATCGAGATAGTCAGCGGTGAATAGGCGCCCGAGTGACAACAAACACGCAAGCAATGCCGTGACCCAGAGCACCCCGGAGGCGATCACCCTCAAAACCGCCTGCTCCGGCCCAACCCCCAACGGGAAGAGGCTCGCGACGATAACGACGAAGAAGACCGACATCGCGACATCCGAACGGTGCCGCATGGCCAACAGGAGGTCCCGCCGGACAACCCCGCGCAATGCCTCACTCATACTGGGCTGACTCATCGAGTCAGCCTCAGGTGCTGAACGGAATCAGTTGGGAGGGCAATCTCCTGGTGCGTGGCGACCACGACCATACCGCCACTACTCAGATGCACCTGCAGGCGTTGGGTCAAGTAACTTGTGGCCGCAGTATCAAGGGAAGCGAACGGCTCATCCAAGAGCCATAACGGACGCGTGGAAAGCCAAAGACGCGCTAATGCCACGCGACGCTTTTGTCCTTGTGATAGTACCCTCGTCGGCAGACGATGAGCCGATCGTCCGAGACCGACAGCCTCCAAAGCCCTTTGCACAGTTTCACCGGAACTTTCATCGCCGGCCAGGTAGGCGGAGACCTTGAGGTTTTCGACGGGGGTGAGCTCGTCCTTGATTCCGTTGAGATGGCCTACATAAGTTAGCTGGGCACTATAAAGTTCTTTGAGTTGGCGGATGTCTTGCCCCTGCCAAAGGATCGCGCCTTTATCTGGTGATAAAAGGCCGCACAGCATGCGGAGGAAGCTGGTTTTCCCACTGCCATTCTCACCGACCACAGCCAGTAAAGTTCCTGGCTTGACCGTCACGCTGACGTCGGAGAACAGCTGTCGATCCCCGCGACTGCCGCTCAGTGCGACGGTTTGGAACATATTCCGAGGAATCCCACTGGGATTGAAGAAAAAGAATTGCCGTAGTGTCGAAGATTTAAGGGTTGTGCTGTTCGCAAACGTTTCGCCGACACGATCTGACGCCTCAATAAAATACAATCGTCTCTGACCGTTATTCCCTCCACAAAGTCGACGTCACCATATGACAATTTGTGGCTTCGTAAAAAAAGAACACGCGCGAGCCCTGGGATTGTCGCCCATCTGACATCGGCAAGTCAAAGATGGTTTCGCGCGGTCCGGCATGAACCTATCCGGTTGCAAACCCACGATCAAATCCTGAGTACCGGAAAGGCATTCGTTGGACTCTCTTCTGGCCCACCACTATGGAGGACAAACAAGACTCTCTCCGCACCGACAACCAGTCCTGTCACGTCAGCGGCAGAACCGTTGGTCACGAATATCCGACCGAAAGGATGCTCCAAATAGGAGCCCTCCAATGTATACGTATACTGATTTAATGTGTATGAATTACATATGTATCGTGTGTCGGTGCATCAGGCACCACTACTGTTTTCTATCGCGGCATTCCGCTCCCACCCTTACGAAAATGAATAGAATAACCAACTCCGGTTCCCGGCTCCGGATGTCCCCGTGGGAGAGCCTCGATGACTCGGCACGCAGTCCCCGTTCTTCATGACTCCCGTCAGGCATGGCTCATATCGGATACCCGGAGCCCAGGCAGAACCCAACAGAAAAACAATTTGGAAGTTTTCGCTTACCTCGCGAGGGGGGCTAGAATCTTGCCCTGCTTTAATGGCATCATGGTAATATCACTTGATAAGACATGTGGCCAGTCGCGTAACTATGCACTGGGATCGCTGAGCCGCATGGAACGCCGCCACAGTGGGCGGAACGAGTTGCGCCTCCGTGCAAGGTCCCATACAGGAGGGTTCGACCTATTATGAGGAGACAGATGACACGGGCAGGCGCAATCGTGCTCGTGCTTCTTGGTACTGCACTATACCTCCCCAGCCTAGCTCCCGCACATGGGGGAACCAGCGGAGAAGACGACCCGTGTTTGCGCCGAGTCGGTGAGCGCGTGGTGCACTTCAGCGCCTATCAGCCGCAATACGAGTTGAAAGATCAATACTGCACAGACATTCCCAAAGAAGGCGACACCTTCCTGGTAGTAGACCTCGTGGACCCGTCGCTGCGCCATGAGCCGGTGGGGATGCGGGTCATGAAGGGCAACGGGAGCAATGAGGCAGAAGATCAGATTGTAGCCGATATTCGTCCGAGCACCCACCCGGATGGAGTGCTCCGGGGAGAAGTCCGGTTGGACGAGGGCCTGTATACGGTCACCATTGCCGCGGAGAAACAGAATCTGATTCGGCGCCCGCAGTATCTCTTGCGGGTACACATGACCGATTACCAGAAACTGCTGCGCTCCGTGGGCGTCCCATTGTTCGGCGTGCTGCTCGCCGCGTGGCTGGTGTACAAGCTAGTACGATCGAAGTGGGTGCGGAATTGGTGGGCGGCCCGCCGGTCATAAGAAGCCGGGTGTTCCGGCCCGCGCGCCCATGGGTATGGTTCAACATTCGAGAGGGAGGATCCTGACAATGGCTGTGCAATTGCTGAAACCTGTCGGCTTCTGCGTCTTGATGCTGGCAATCGGGATGCCATTTTTCTCTACACAGGCCCAGGCTCACGGAGGACTGGCACTGGCAGAGGACATGTGTAGGCTCACGATCGGCCCGTACAACATGCACTTTACAGGGTATCAGCCTGACAACACACGCAATAAGGAATTCTGCGAGGACATTCCCTCCACTGGTCGCACGGTCGTGGTGCTCGATTATATGGAAGACGCGCTCCGCCCGTTGCCCACCGAGGTTCGAGTCATCAAAGATACGGGCTCGGAGCAGGATCTTCAGGCCATCACGGTCCTTCACCTGCCGCCCAAGGTCTACCCCAACGGCACGGTCAATTTCGAGTATAATTTCGACCAGCCCGGCAAATTCGTTGGGCTGGTCACCGTAAGCGATAAGCAGGTGCATGTATCGCGATTTCCATTCTCGGTGGGGGAAACGAAAATATGGTTGCCCCCCTCCTACTTCTTAATTGCGCTCGCAGGGGTTGCTGTTATCGGAGTGATTTTCTTTGCCCTGCGCGGGCGTGGCAAAACGTCGAGCAGCGCCGTTTCATAGGTGCCCGGCCATCAGATCCAACGCGCCGGCGCAGTGCAACTCTGGTTCAACGAGGAAATTGAGACGCCTAAGATGATAAGGATACTGACCATGTCTTTGCGATTTCTGAAACCTATGGTCGTGTGTTGTTTGATGCTGGTGATCGGAGTACCATTCTCCGCAGAGGCCCAGCACTTTCACGAATTGGACAAAAACTTCTGCATACTCAAGCTTGGACCCTACGGCATGCACCTTACTGAGTATCAGCCTGATACTTCGGCCGGAAGGGAACTCTGCGGGGATGTTCCGTCGACCGGCCGTACGGTATTGGTGCTCGATTATATCGAAGGGGAACTCCGTTCGTTGCCCGTCGAGGTCCGGGTCGTCAAAGATACGGGTTCGGAGCAGGATCTTCAGGCTATTACGGTCGTTCACCTGCCGCCCAAGGTCTACCCTGGGGGGTTCATCAATTTCGAATATAACTTCAACCAGCCCGGCAAATTCATCGGTGTAGTCACCGTTGGGGGTACGCAGGAACATGTCGCGCGATTCCCGATCTCAGTAGGAGAATCGGGAGTGGTTTCGCACTTCATGCACTACATCATGGTCATAGTCCCGCTCGCAGCGATTGCCGGTGGAGCGGCGATCTTCTTTTTCCTGCGCGGTCGACGCAAACCCTCGGTTAGCACCGCATCGTAGGCAGCCGGTCACCGGCCGCCGGATAGCAATGCGCCGAAACAAGACGGCCAAATGGCCGGCTGCTGCGATCAAGTGCAGCAGTTAAGGAGGAGGACGTCCGATGGAATTATGGGTCGTTCATGCGCCCAAGCGCGTCGTGGTAGGCGCAGTGATGGCCATGGCTATGTGTGTGTATGCCGCTCCGGCGTTGGCGCATTCAATGCTGGTCAAGGCAGAGCCGCCGCGCCGGGCTCTCCTCGCCAAGGGGCCGGCGCAGGTACGACTCTGGTTCAACGAGGAAATTGAAGGGGACTACGCATCACTAGTCGTGCTCGACGCCGAGAAGCATCCTGTAACCGAGATCCATCCTCAACTTGCTCCGGATGACCGAAAATCCATCGTCCTGCCATTGCCGGAGTTGGTGCCCGGAAAATACTCAGTGAAATTTCGGGTGCTGTCGGTTGACGGTCACGTTGTGGAGTCGACCTACGACTTCACGGTAAAGGACAAAGTGCAAAAGAAATGATCGAGGTCATCGGCGCGCTGTTCCGCTGGCTGCAGCTTGCGTCCAACATGATCCTGATCGGCGGCTGCGTCTTTCTTGCGATTGCCGTGCGCGCCAAAACTGCATCCGACGCGCCATGGCCAGCCCGCGTGGAACGGGCGTTACCGTGGCTTTCAGTCACGCTTCTGCTGGGGTTGGTGGGCTTGCTGGCCACGACTACGGCGCAGGCCACGGGGTTAGCCGAAAATGCTTGGCACCCGGGGGCCTGGCTAGAATTCTTACAGAAAACCCGCATAGGACTCATCTGGATGGTGCGCGCAGCCCTTGCGCTTACCGTCCTCGGCGTAGCCCTCTACATTCGGTTCTCCCCTTGGGCGCATTGGCGGTATGTGTTATGCGCGACCATCGCCGCGCTCACGTTGGCCGTGGGATCGCTCGCAAGCCATTCCGCAGCCGGAGAACTGTCTGTGGCATCGGTCCTGCCCTACACGCTGCATATCATTCTCGCAAGTGTCTGGTTCGGAGGGTTGCCAGCCATTCTCACGATAATGTTTGCCACCGGCGGGAAAGGCTCACACGATGAAGTGGATCGGTCCGGTATCCAGACCCTGAAGCGTTTCTCGGCGATAGCGCTGCCTGTGATGGTCGCTGTCGTTGCCACCGGCATCCTCGTTGCGGATCAGATGGTGGACACAAGCTACGCAGCCTTAGTTGCGACAAGCTACGGTTGGTTACTTAATACAAAGATCTCGTTGCTCGCCCCGATTCTTGTGATCGGCGCATGCGCTCGCCTCCTCTGGGTGCCATCGCTTGATCAGAACCCTGATGTAGCTGCAGCCGGTCGCCGAGGCCTTCGAAAGTGGGTCTCCGTCGAATTCGCGATCGCGTTGGCGCTGGTTTTGGTGGCAACAGTGCTGGCCAACGCCGTGCCGGCAAAGCATGCCGTCATTGAAGACTGGCCCTACCCATTCCGCTTCTCCATCGACGCCACCTGGGGGGAGCCGGGCGCGATGATTGGCGGGGGAGCCGGAGTCGCCCTGCTTGTCCTGGCAGGCGGGACAGTCATACTAGGTCGGACCAAACGTTGGGAAGCAAAATGGCGCATAGCCATCCCGGTCGCACTGGCTGTCTGTGCGCTGGCCGTGGCGCTGCCTCCCATTGCTATTCAGGCTTATCCTGAAACCTACCGTAAGACTCCGGTCCCGTTCGATGCCATCTCTGTTGCCAACGGTGCGACCCACTTCGCCGCGAATTGCGTGCCCTGCCACGGCCCTCAAGCCAAGGGCAATGGCGTTCTGGCCAAGACCTTCAAGAAGCCACCTGTGGATCTGCTCACGGAGCCGCACACTCTCAAACACACTGCAGGCGATTTTTTCCACTGGTTGACTTACGGTATTCCCGACACAGGTATGCCGGCGTTTGCCGACAAACTTACGGAAGAGGATCGCTGGGATGTCGTGAACTTTCTCCATGCCACGTCCCGCGGCTATCAGGCGCGCCTCATAAACCCCTTCGTCGCTCCCGATCAACCCTATATGGCCCCGCAAAACTTCTCCTATTCCGCGCACGACGGCACGAGCGGCACATTGAAGGACTTCCGCGGGCAAAAAATAGTGCTGTTGGTGCTGTTTTCGTGGCCAGAGTCACGCACGAGACTCGATCAGTTGCACCTGGCATACGCCACGCTAAGTGGAAGCAATACAGTGGTGCTGGCGGTCCCCGTGAATGATCTCAACACGAAGGATATGGAGGCGATCGCGGCAAACATGCCTTTCCTGGTGGCAACGCAGGGTGGGCCGGAGATTGCGAAAAGCTACGCCTTGTTCCGTAGAACCCTCAGCAATCCGGATCTGGCCGGCGAGGGATCAGCACCGAAACATATGGAGCTCCTGATAGACCGCTATGGCTATTTGCGGGCGCGCTGGATCCCTGAGGTGGATGGGGCGGGGTGGGCGGAGATCGGCGCATTGATGCGGGAGATCGGTCAACTTAACCGGGAAGGTGAAATTCGTCCGCCGCCAGACGACCATGTGCACTAGGGTTTCATCTGGAAAAATGGTATGGCGCGAAAACTAGGGGCATGTTCCGATGATCATTTCAGGGAGGAATTGAGGCTTCTGGTCTTCCGGATACTCGAATATGTCTGATGGAAACACCCTGACCCTCAAGACCGTGTAGCGGCAAGGTCGCACCGTCTATTTTTAACTTGTCCGAGGACCCCCCAGCTTGCTTCCATGAGCTTCATCCTGAACAAGCCCGAACAATTGCCTTGCCTTTAAGCCCTGCCGGAAACAGGACGGGCAGAAGTGGCGATCGTCAGGCCTGTATTGGCACAGAAGATGCTGCATGGCAAGCTTAGGTGTTCTTGCTTGCTTGACATTACAGCACGTTCTTGTATATTTTTCGCACACAATAGACTATGCACTTGACTCCAGTTTACCCCAGGCGTAGTGGAGTCACACCGTGGAGGACTATATAATGCGCACCCTCGCCGAGTTCGAGCAACGCTTCGCCACAGAAGGTGCCTGCCGCGCCTACCTGGCTCGGTTGCGATGGCCAACTGGGTTCTGTTGCCCTCAGTGCACGACCAGCGGCAGTTGGACAACCACACGATGTCTCTTGATGTGCCGTCGGTGTGGATACCAAGCGTCGGTCACAGCTGGGACTATCTTCCACCGAACCCGCCTTCCTTTGCAGGACTGGTTCCGAGCCATGTGGTGGATGACAGGACAGAAACACCAGCTCAGCGCCTTGGGCCTACAGCGTCTACTCGGCTTTGGCAGTTATAGAACTGCGTGGCTGTGGTTGCAAAAACTGCGACGCGCAATGGTACTGCCGGATTGGGACAGATTGGGGGGCGAAGTTGAAGTAGACGAGATGCACATGGGCAACGTCGAGGCAGGAGGAGGCCGCTGGCACCTAGAAAGCAAAGCCCTGGTAGCGATCGCCGCACAGATCGATGGGAAAGGGATCGGGCGCATTCGCCTGCGTCGGATTCCCGTCGCCTCTCCAAGCCAGCTCATCGCCTTCGTAAAACACGTGGTCGAACCGGGCTCCATGGTTATCACGGATGGATGGAAGGGCTATGCCGGCTTGAAACAGGAGGGCTTCAAGCACCGACCACGATTGATCAATGCCAGCGGCAAAACAGCGTCCGCCTTACTACCTCGCGTACACCAGGTAGCGTCCTTGCTGAGACGTTGGTTGATGGGGGTCCATCAGGGTGCGTTGTCCCGCGAGCAACTGGCTACCTACCTCGATGAATTCACATTTAGGTTCAACCGTCGAACGTCTAGAAACCGTTGGAAACTGTTCTACGGACTCGTCGCGCAAGCTGTCGCAATTGAGCCTGTCCCTTACTCCAGGCTGGTTACAGGCACCTCCTAATGTTAGAGGCGAAACTGGAGTTAAGTGCATAATCCTTTGCACGCATTTTGCAGGTAGGATGAGGCTTCCCCCTTGGATATTCTACTTGACATCAAGAAACCGTATCCGCTAATCTCCCGCCACGCAGACAAACGGCAGCAACCAGTAGCTGTAATGTAGTTGTAATGTTTCGCCGGAGAATTTTTCTCTGGAATTACGCAGTGGGTCTCAATCACATAAAAAGGAGGTCCGTGTATGGCGAGTTCAACAACATGGGGAGGTAGCGACCGGGGGTACGACATGTCGCTCTGGTACGATTCCAGACCTCTCAAGATCGGCTGGTTCGCAATGTTGGGGGCGGTGGGCGCCGAAGTCGTGTTTCAGCGCGTCTTCGGGTACTCCCACGGTTTGGACTCGATGACGCCGGAGTTCGAAAACGTCTGGATGGGGCTGTGGCGCTTTAACGTGATTTCCAACATCATCTTCTCGGCCGCAACCCTCGGGTGGATTTGGCAAACGCGGGATCGCAATATCGCCAACGTCGACCCCAAGACGGAACTCAAGCGGTACTTCTACTGGATGATGTGGCTCGCGATTTATGTGTTCGGCGTGTACTGGGCCGGGAGCTACACCCTGGAGCAGGATGCGTCGTGGCACCAGGTGATCATCCGCGATACGAGCTTCACCGCCAGCCATATCATCGCCTTCTACTTCACCTTCCCGTTGTACATCACCTGTGGCGTCGCGAGTTACCTCTATGCGATGACCCGGTTACCGCAGTTCAGCAAGGCCGTCTCCTTCCCGTTGGTGGGCGCGATCGTGGGCCCGATGATGATTCTGCCGAACGTGGGGCTCAACGAGTGGGGCCATGCATTCTGGTTTGTCGATGAACTCTTTGCCGCGCCGTTGCACTGGGGCTTTGTGACGTTGGGCTGGTGCGGGCTGTTCGGTGGGACCGGGGGCGTGGCGGCGCAGATCGTGGCGCGCATGTCCAACCTGTGTGATGTGGTCTGGAACAACGAGAGCAAGGATTGCTTGCATGTGATCCCGTACTAAGTCGGAGACTGACCCCACGCTCCGGAGGCCGGGGCGCGGGATTGGCCAACCGGCCAGTTGAAATATAGGGAGGAGACGAATGTTCAGAACGAGTGAGGAGGAGACAAATGGCACTGTTTAGAACCGCTGAAATTATCAAAGCCAGCAAGCTTCCGCCGGAAGGCGTCAAGCTGTCGAGAATGCTAGATGCGGTGTATTTCATTCCGATTGCATATTTAGGGGTATTCGCAACCTTTCATATGCACTTCGACCTGCTTGCGGGAGACTGGGATTTCTGGGTCGATTGGAAGGACCGACAGTTTTGGGTGACGGTAACACCCATTGTAGAGGTGATGTATCCCGGGGCGATCATGTACTACTTCTGGACGTTCTACCGGCAACCGTTTGGTGCAACATTGAGCATCACGGGGCTCCTCGTCGGGAAGTGGATCACGATTGTATTTGCTTGGTACTGGTGGGCCAACTTTCCGATGAACTTCGTCATGCCAGCCACCATGGTCGGCAGCGCGCTGATCCTTGATTGCACCCTGTTGCTGACTCGGAGCTGGATGCTCACCGCGATATTTGGGGTCTGGGCATTCGCAATGATGTTTAATCCGACACAATACGCCATATTCGGATACAGCCACCAACCGTTGGTTGTGGATGGTCAGCTCATGTCGCTGGCCGATTACATGGGATTCACTTATGTCCGTACTGGGACGCCTGAGTATATCCGAATCATTGAGGTGGGATCGCTGCGTACGTTCGGTGGACACACCGTCTGGATCTCGGCGTTCTTCTCGGCCTTCGTTTCTATGTTGGTCTTCACCATTTGGTGGCAAATCGGTCACTTCGTCGGTCAATCGTTCTTCTGGGTCAAGGGCAAACGTGGCGTAATGTCACGGAAGAACGATGTCATGGTTGTCGGCAGCGATGAGTATGCAAAAAGGCATGGTACGCCGGATGGGGTTGCGCCTAGATTGCCAGGAGCACCTATGGGGGCCGGAGCCACATTAGCAGAAGGGAAATCATGAACGCCAAAAACATAATTAAATTGTGCGTGATCGGCTCCCTCGGGATGGCGACACTGGGGCTCCCCCTGGTGTTCTTTGCCTCTCCCGCTGCCGCCCACGGGGAGCGTTCTCAGGAACCGTTCCTGCGGATGCGTACCGCTCAATGGTACGACACAAGGTGGAATCCGCAGAAGACCGCCGTCAACGATGAAGCGATGCTGTCTGGCAAGATCCACATAGCCGAAGACTGGCCTCGGGCCGTCGTCAAGCCGAATCGTACGTTCATAAACGTGGGGAGCCCGAGTTCAGTGTTCACGCGTCTCAGTTCAAAAGTGAATGGGACGCCGATGGTCACCTCGGGCCCGATGGAGCTCGGTGGGGACTACGAGTATGTGATCAAGCTGAGGGGCCGGTTACCCGGTCACCATCACATCCACCCGATGTTGGCCGTGAATGGGGCAGGCCCGATCGCCGGACCGGGAGGTTGGATGGATATCACAGGCAATTACAAAGACTTTACCAATCCGGTGAAGTTGCTGGTTGGAGGAACCATCGATACGGAGACCGCAGGCCTGGCGGTCGGGCTCTTCTGGCATGCCCTATGGGGTGGTCTCGGGTTTGCGTGGATTGGCTGGTTCATGCTCAGACCAATGTTCCTCATCCGCGCCCGTGTGCTGGCGCAAGAGGGAGGAGATGCGCTCCTAAACGATCCGGTCGACCGTGTAGTGGCCTTTGGCATGTTAGCAGTGTGCTTTGTCTTAATCGCAATTGGTTTTTTCGTGACGGATTCTCAGTACCCTTATACTATCCCGCTCCAAGCGGGTGAACCAAAGATCAAGGCGACTCATTTGAAGTCAGACCTCACGATGAAGGTTCTCGCCGCAGATTACGACGTTCCTGGTCGTGCCCTTCGCATGACCTTACAGGTCACCAACAGCGGAGAGCAGCCTCTTAGGATCGGAGAATTCACGACGGCGGGCATCAGGTTCCTCAACAAGGTGGGGGTCGCCAATAATATGGACCCAACCTACCCACCGGAGATCATGGCCCTAGACGGCTTGCATATTGAGGATGAGGCCCCCATCAACCCAGGCGAAAGCAAAGAAATCAAGCTCGACTCGCGGGACTCGCTATGGGAAGTGCAGAGGTTGATGGATCTGGTCCACGATCCTGACCAGCGCTTCGGAGGGCTCGTGATGGCTTGGGACGAAGCCGGAAATCGTCATATCAACAGTATAGCCGGTAACATCATCCCAGTCTTTACGAGGGCCGCAGGAAGCTAAGGGTTTAAGCACGTTCAAGCGTGATGCCGATCCGCCCCCGTCGTGAGACGGGATGGCGGATCGGCTTTTTTATGGCTCTAGAGGAGTGGAATGGTCCTATCGAATGCGGTAATTGCCAGCGCTGGCGGCTATCGCGAAAGCACGGAGATCTAGTTTACAGCGCTACGTAACTCAAGGCGCGAGGTATGCCTGCTCTAGCCGTCGCCATCTGCGATAGAGTGCTCGGCTTCTGAACCGTCAGGCAAGATGTCTGGCCCGAGATGCGAGACAGCGCTGCCGGATGCATCGCATTGCCAACATGCTCGATACACTCCCCCACCCGGCTCAAGTCCCAGACAAACGGGCGTATACGTATACGAGATGACGTATGCGGGGCGCCTGGCCGCCTATGGAACTGCGATACACCGATTTACCCAGGCCGTGAGTTCTCTGCTCGCCATGTCTCCCGTTCCTGACTCATATCGAGTTCCCATCCTCGCGCCGGAAACCTCTCCGGAACACTAACCCGCTTGAGTCCACCTTCGCCACCACAGTGACGCTCAGCACGCCAGTGACCAAAGAGGCCGGCTCGAGAGCTGCTGGACTGACGTTGATATTCAAGCTGTTGGAGGCCTTGTGCAACGCAGCTGGCGCCAACTCGATGCTCGCAGCCTCACCCCGCTCGTCGGTGGGGGGGTTGTCTTCACCGATGGAC
>Ga0326726_10001224_pt1 | contig 23937 bp, 18 predicted proteins | sample MHFenrmetagenome_2_FD_207603 | JGI IMG/M metagenome (GOLD analysis project Ga0326726, IMG submission 207603) | Lab enriched peat soil microbial communities from Michigan Hollow, Ithaca, NY, United States - MHF15MN | ecosystem: Environmental > Terrestrial > Soil > Wetlands > Peat | place: USA... | reverse complement strand
TATAAACTGGATAGCACTTATCATAAACTACTTTTTTCAATGGTTTGAAAAAAACAGGGTCTAACAAATAGTCAAATTCTAAACACATTCCTTTATGGTCTTTAGTATAATGTGCCCACATCAATAAGTTGTCTTTAGTCTGAGTAAAACAAGAAAGTCCTAATTTGCTGATTACTTGCTTTGATATAGAATTAATTTTCCTTTTGAATGCAACTTGATCAGTAAAGTTAGTCGCAATAAGTTGTTGTATTTCTGGGTCATTCTCTGCTGATTTTTTCCAATTTGCTATTTGATAATAATGTTTGATTTGTTCAGGTGTATTGTTAGCATCAATCGTTAAATTACAATCAAATGGGTCATTAAACATGAAAGGATTTTTAAAGTTTAACTCGCTATTTATTATTATGTCGTAAGCGAATTGGTTTATTTCATGATACTTATAGATAAGGTGATCATCTACAAAGTCATTTTCTATTTGATCTATTTTTTCGAAGATTCTATTTTCCATTTATTGCTTTTGTATTAAATACATTTCCATCCTCTCAATCAGATCATATTATCGTTTCACTCCAGATTGATGTTAAATTATGACGCTCTTAAAAAATCCATTTTTTTTATCAATTAGTAATGCTCTATCAAGCAAACTATTAAATTCTTCACAAGAGGTTTCTGGGAGCAAAGAACATGAATAACAAGCAGCCATATTTAAGCCGCCCACACCCTGACCATCTATTGTATTAAGGCAAACAGGGTCAGAAGCGCAATCAGTAGCTCTAAAAAGAGCAGATACTAAGATTTTCTTAAACGTATCTTCTGCCCCTTGCGAAACAAGTCCCCCAAAACTTCCTTCAGTTCCAGCAACAGTATATATCAATACGCCAGACATTTCGTTTTCATCAATAAAAAGTCTTTCATTTAAGGAGGTTGCAGGATAACCTACCATAAACTCTAATTCTTTAATTAATAAATGTGAGACTGTATGAATAAGAATAAATTTTGCAAGATGTTTATCATCTATAAATTTACCACTTGGAAATGATTCATGATTTTTAATATTTTCACTTAGAATTAATATCCGTCTTAAAAGAATTGAATCATTAAAAATGTCTTCCAACCATAAATCTATTTTTTTCTTTTCAAACTCAATGAATATCCCTTCACCGAAACTTTCGACCGCAGGTAGTAATTCTGTTTGATTTGCCCATTTTGAGGTATATTTTGCTTTTATTATTAAATCAGTTTCTTCTCCACTCAAGAACACATCCTTATCAAGAGGTTCTTGACGAGTATAGGCAGTTTGCACAGTAGTTATTTTCAAACGGTTAATTTGTGTAAGGTTTGAAATCCCAAAGCTATTAAGAGATAAAACACCTTGGCGGATGAATATTAAATTCCTGTTCTCTTCATTATAATTATTCCGTTCTGGAAAAGTTATGAATCTATATTCTTTAAGTCTATACTCCCGTTCGGGTTCAAAACTGTTTTTCACTCTCCCCTCAACGTATTGAATTATACTTTCCTTTGTATAACCTTCTTCAATAAATACTTCAATTATAAACTCAATCGACTTTCCCTTTTCTAACCAATTATCAATCTTTTTAGCATCACTTGCTTTAATTTCTAATTGAGTTGGCAGAAAAATACTACTTACCAGAATTGGATAATATACGCTATTACTTGTTCTGATTACAACTTTTTTATTAAGTCTTGTCGATTCGTTTACAATTAAGTCCAATTTAAATAATCCAGATAATGTATTTGACTTATTGCAATTTGTACAAACAATTCTAATCCCTGATAAATCAGAATACTTTGTTGATTTATAATACTTTAATTGTTGATTTTCACAACAGTTTTCGTCATTATCAATATTAATTAATAACCTTGATTCGTTATCCTGATGTTTTTGTTTTGCCATGTTCCACTTTCTCCAAGGAATATCGTCAATATCACCTTTAGGTGAAGTTAAAATGAATCTAACTTGCTCTAATTCATAGTAAAACTTTCTCCTCTTTCCATCATCTGCCTGTTTTAGTTTCGAAGCATCATAGCAATAGAAACATTTTGGAGTGTTCAAGAATAAATCCCTGATTTTTTCATTAGGTTCTTTATATTTCAGAAGAGTTCTTCTCCATCCTTGCCACCATTCAGTGATATGATGAAAGCTATTGCAATTATTGCAATAAAACCATTCAGGAAAATATTTAGAACTTATGAATCTGAATGGATATAAGGGTAAACTTTGATTATTTGGATTTGACACATTTGATGGAACTCTCAAAAAATTTGAAAGATTTGGAAACCCTTTTTCATGTTTCAATCGATTCAACAATCGATTATCTTCAATTATGTATTCATTAATATCCAATTTCTTTTCAATTATAGCTTTAAAGAAAGACCACTCATCAAAGTTTTCAATTGTCATAGCTCCTTGAGGCGTTTCAATAATTGAACCTACCCCGCCATATGAACTAATTACTTTCCGTGTTTGAATTTCTGAGTATGACATAACTATATATATCCTTTAATTTGAATATAAGTATTCGTATCTACTTCACGCATCGACTGCATCACAACCCAGTCTTCATTATCGCCATCCCTTGCAGATGGTTTTAACAAAAGCTCTTCATACTTTTTTAGTTGAGTTTGATTTATTCGTTGCACCCATTCATCAGCCAATCGATTCAATTCCTTTTCGAAATATGAGAATTCTATGGGTTGATTTTTAAACCTAATTTTCATAAAATTAATTAACGGGGCAATTTTATTCTTTGTGAAATTGTGAGCCTGATTATTTCTATTTAACTCTCCCGGGTAGTACTGTCGAATAAATGATATTAATAGACTTGATATCATCTTCCGAATTGTATTCTCAGTAAATGGAGTTACACTGAGAGGTTCAATTGTTTTGTAAAAACATTGATGAAAATTTTTGAAATTTTCAAAGTAAGATTTTTCTCTTGATCTATTTGGGTCATATAGTGTAATAACCAATCCCTTGGTGCTTCTTCCTATACGACTTGATGCTTGTATATATTCAGCAATGTTTTTGGGCATACCATTGATAATCATAATGTTTAATCGACTAATGTCTATGCCAACTGATATCATATTAGTCGCTAAAACTAAATCAACTATATCATTCAAATATTTGTGCCCATATTCATCTTCTGTGAATCTACTTTCATTAAACTCCTTCTCAATATCAACAAGAGTTTCTTTAATTTTTTCACTTGGAATTCGACTTGTAAGTTCTTTTGTTCTTGTATTTATTCCTGAGAAATTATACTTATAATCCCCAATATTATATGGGAAAAGTGAAGCAAGTCTATTCTGCAAATATCCTGTAAACGTAGTTATTTCATCACCCACTTTATTATTTATTCGCCCAACATCCCTAAGACTATTATAATAAGAAACCAAAGTCCAATAATTATTAACCACATCTTTTGTTGTTTTGTCAACAAGAACTTCTAATCGGGAAACAAATAAGTGTGCTAATAGCTGTAGTTGTGTATCGATTGTCGTCTTTCCAGTTGGCATTATACCCATATATCTTCTTTTACTGTTTTCCTTATCTTCTTTGGCAAAAAAACTATCATCCTGAAATATTCCAGATGGTGGGAAAACATTAACACTTCTGTTACCATATAATTTATCTACTTGCCAATCTGTATTTCGAGTGGTAGCAGTTGACGCAATGATTTTTGGAGCGATACCATTTTTGGTTGATAATAATTCTATTACACTTTCATAGATTCCTGTAATTGAACCTAACGGACCGCTCAACAGATGTAGTTCATCCTGAATAATGAGGTCTGGAGGTAAATTCTGAGGATTATGCGTATTAAAAAACATATACGCCTCTTCTTGCCACGCTAACATTGCAAATTTATCTACTGTTCCAAAAAGTATAGTTGGTGGTTGCTTATAAAGCACTTCATCAATAACTTGTATGGGCAGTTTTTTATGAAAAGCACAGTTGGGGTTTATGCAATAAATTTTGAAATCATCTTTGGAGTATTCAAATCCATAATCCCATTTAGCCTCCTTTTTTGAAATAATTTTTGTTCCACACCAAGGGCAAGAACTAATCTGAAATATATTCTTCTCATGAGGATTCCCATTTCTTCTATCACATTCCTTTTCTATCTCATCAACTTTCCTCTTTGCAATATCTAACTTGTTTGGAGTAGAAGCCATCCCTACCCATAACCCAATCGAAATGGGTTCTTCTCTTAGTACTTCTGAATACACGGATTGTTGTCTTAGAAACTCAAGAGCCAAAATAAGACGTGAAGCACGTTCAAATTGCTGTGCTGTTAAAAGCCTGAGTGTATATCTCATTATCACGGTAGTACCTTGATATCCATTCAGATTTTTCATCCTTCTCCATATAATAGTTAAGGCTGTAACCGCAAGATAAGCCTCTGTTTTGCCGCCACCTGTGGGAAACCATATTAAATCAACAATATCTTTTCTCGATTTACTATTAGGATTAGTTATTCCATCGATGCTTAGAAGTAAGAATGCTAACTGAAATGGTCTATATTTGGGAATGAATCTTATTTTGCCCTCAGATTTTTTTTGAGAAGCATTATAGGCTTTGAAGAATTCTAAACTTTTATAATCAAATTTTTCATCTAATTCACTTAATTCCTTTTCATGCTTTCCAAAATCAATATCGTTCGATGTGATTAATTGGATATACATTGCAGTATTTGCAAGTTGGAAAGCATAAAAAACATCATCATTTGTCAACAAATTTAAACTTTCATCTAATCGATTTAAATTATCAAGTTGCTTAGAGAGTATATTTTTTGCAATTGATTTCTCTTTTTCACTAACCTTTTCTGATTCCTCGGTCTGATTTGAAGTCCAGTCTTTATATAAAGAAATGAAATATCTTAAGTTCTTAATGTTGCTTTCTTTTGAAAGACCAAAGACAGTTAGGTTTTTAATATCAAGAGAATCATTGAGCTTTATGTCATTATTGAAATCTAAGTCATTCTTAATATCTTTAATATCTGCATAGGGAATAAATGTTGTTTCAACACTATTTGGTTTGTCTCCATCCCAAATAATTGCACAATTATGTCCAATTCCAAATGCTCTAACCTTTCGATAAATAAAATTAAGTTTTTCCGCCTCTTCATCAAATGTTAAGTTCTCATATTGTGCTTTATATGGCAAGATGTATTTGGAATAAAGAGTTATTTTGGATTGGAATAGACATTTAGAATTCAGCTTTTCGTTTTTATTTGAATATTTATTTCTTGGATGTGCCTTTGAAGTATTAACAAGTTGAACTTTAACGTATGTTCTCTCTTGATATATGTAGGTCTTGATATTATAGCTTATTTTAAGTTCTTTGTGAACATCTTCTGATAAAGTCAGAACTACGGGTTCTTGGGTATTTTCTAATTTAAGAGTCTTTTTAATGACAATATCTTTTCTTTTCCATGCTCTACTAATAAGTTTCTCAAGATAATCTATAAAATATTTTGCTGAAGCATCAGCAAGATTTTTACTGGCTTTAAACTCATCAAACGCTCTATAATCGCCACTTCTTGTTTTATTTCGACCACCAGAATATCCCTCTAATTCTTTTTCCAGATACATGAATTCACCATCATACTTCAATTTGTCTTTGAAAGGCAACTTATATGGGATACTTTCTTCGATTAATGAATAGTATCCTGCTTCGCTGATTTTTATTCTTTTTTCTTTGTAAGATGGCTGATAATACACTCCAAATGAAAACTCGGCATCAACTTCCTCTACTGAGTTATCAATGCATACTGTCAATCCAAGATTGGTTGGGAAGAAGCTGTTTTGATTAATCTTTAAATCTTCCTCGTGCTCCTTAATTTCTGGTTTTAATATATCGACATTATCCTCTGACTTATCTTTCACTATTTTAGACTCTTGAAGCTCTTCATTTTCTTCGGTTTGATTCTCGACTTCAGCGAGGTCATCTTCTAACTGAGAAGAAATGATTGCTTTTTCTGGAAACAAGACACCAGTAAAATATCTTAAAAGAGGATAGTCAGAGATTATTTCTTCGTTATCAATGACACCCCAAGTATCTGACCCCGGTCCTAACATTCCCTTTGTAACTCTATCCTGAAATTTCTGTCTGGCGTTATACTCAATGTCACTCATTTTCTGTTGATTCAATAATTTTGATTGATTTAACTATTTCTAAAGGGGCACTCGCATCAATTATCTTTTCAATTTGATCTTTGCTAAAACGAGTCAATATGTTACCAATGATTTTTTTCTCTGAAATTATGTAATCCATGATTTCATCACTTAAATCTCTGCCTAAGGCAATCATTATACTTCGATATAGTTTTTTACTACGCTTTACATTCATAAAATTTTCATTCAAAACAGGACAGTCTATTGTCGCCTTAATTGCAATTAAATTCAAGGTTTGGGATGGAAACAAATCTTTGTCATTAATATTCAACCATTTTTTCATTGTAAAAAGTTGAATTTTTGCTCCATTTCTTTGAAGCTCCATCAGTAATTCAGTTTCGGAATATGATGGGGTCAACTTCTTTTTATAATAATCAATAAGGCATTGTTTCCATAGTTTTGAAGACTTTACAATATCCGACAAAATACCTTTATCATCACTCTCTACTGCAATTTCAAAAAGTCTTTCTTTTGAGGCATTTTCATATACACGAATTCTGTCTCCAACTATTAAATCTGACACCTTAGCCTTGCGTCTACTGTTCCCCTTTTCTAACAAAACTGATTTGCTCCCTTCCAGATTTTCAATCGTATCATTATAATATCTCAGTTCATACTCTACGTTTTCTGCTTGTTCATATTCATAACCCTTATTTTCAATGTCATCTTGTGCATAGAATCTTTGAATAATATCTGAAACATTCTCATCTACTTCTTGATTTGGAAATCTAATCTTACATAGATGATATCTATCTTCTGAATTATACTCACGAACAATTTCATTTTGGCATTTAACCAGCAAACTTTCGGCTACTATTGCTTCTTCTGGATAAAGGATAAATAAGTAATTATGAGGTGATTGAATTATGAATCTTATAATTTCATAATGAAAGTCCTTAAATCCAAATAAGGATAAAAAACAAATCGTCTTTTTTGTTTGAATAGCGTCATGCTTAATTTTTAATTCTCTAAAAGTCATTATCTTGATGTTCTTTGGGAAATTCCCAATAGCATCATTTAATAATTCTTCCTCCCATGTTTCTTTAAATCTTTCAGGGACAATTAAAACACCTATATTTTCTGTATGAGTAAGTTTATCAAATTTGGATAAGGGAATCGTACTAAAAATTTTATTTGAAAGCTCTGAAAGTTCATTTATAAATGGTTCAGGATTTATATTTATTTCAAGGAATGACTCATAAAGAAGACTATTTATTTCTTTCAAATAAACATGTTTTACATATTCGATTTGACTTGTAAGACGAGATACGTAACTTGGCAGAACGAGTGAATGGAGATACTTTTTTAACTTAGCTAAGGATTTGAAGTTGGAACAGAATTCTTTGTCCAATTCCTGAATACGGTCTTCAAGATGCTTAATGTTTTGAAGAAATTCTTCTGGTCTTACAGATTCAATGGAGATACATCCACTTTCAGTACTTTCAAAATAATTTGTTTCCGTTTGCGTCCATATCCATTTTTTCAAGTTATTGAATACCTCTATTTCTTTACTTCCAATAAAAATTACTTTCTGAATTTCTCCATTCCTTAAATCCTTTTTAATATTAGTGATATAAGGATCATACTTATTTTTCCCAATAAAAATAACTGAATCCAAATTGTCAATACCTTCAAATACAAAATCTTTGAATGTTTCGTAATCTGGCATTAAATAAATCATTGGCTCAACAGGAATAAAATCGGATTCGTCTTTTGCTATTCCCTTCTTTGTTACCCATTTAAATGGGATTGCTTTTCTTAAATCTATATCAGGAATCTTTTCCGTTTTTAGTGCCTCTAAGAAGTCTTTCCTTTCCAGTATTATTGCTGATTTGTATGTAAACTTCGAAGGAACATATGCTTCATTAAATAGAAGTTTAAATAAGTTCTGATAGTCATTGAACTTAGTTTTTACCTGCCTATTTGATAATTCTGCTGTAGTAACTATATACTTCTTTATTTGTTTATTGGTAGGATATTTCAGAGTTTTCTCTGCATCTTCAGAAGCTATTATATAACCTTCTTTATTTTTCTCAATTATTTTATATCTTCTACCTTCTTTTTGAACTACTTCACCTACTTCATAGCATGTTTTATCATCAATAAAGTTTTGAAAAAATAAAGTAGCAGAAACTGATAATAGTACAGGTATGTAGAAGTCTCTCTTATCATCGCCCTTAGGTATATTAATAGATAAACTATAAGAGTATTGATTTAGCGTATTGTTTATCAAGAAGAAGTTTATAAGTTCAAAATCATTAAATCCAAAATCTTCAATTTTGAAGTTTTTCTGCAATACTTCCTTCGATAATTGAATAAGTTGCGTTATATATTCTGCGTTTATCATCATATGTTTGACATAGTATAATCTATTTCTCAAACTCTTCTGTACCCAATTTATTGGTCTGTTTTTTTGGTTCTAATGCCTCTTTCAATGCAACCTGCAAAAACTCCTGTGTATATCTCTGATTTTGCTGAATGGATAACTCCAGTTCATAACAGAGTTTCATTAATTGTTCTATTTTATTGACGATGCGCTTCTGCTCTGGGAGAGAAGGAAGAGGAATAATAACCGATGATAACGATTTGCCAGACAAGTTACTTATACCCATGCCCTTTCTATAAGTATCAATTCTCCCACTCATGTATAGAAAAAGAAAGTACCAATAGACATAAGATGGACTCACATTTCCATAAAACCTGACTCTATGAATATGGTTCTGAAAGCATATTTCTGAATCTTTATCCCAAATAGCAGCTCTACCAGCATCACCCCCTTCACAAATCAATAAATCACCTTTCCTTGCAGTACAACGAAATAATTCTTCATCTTCGATAAGAATTGTCTTCAAGTCTTCAGTTTCAAAATGACCCCAATAAAGGTTAGAGGTAGTTAAACATTTTCTTGGCTTGCCACTATTCCTCCCACTGTCTAATGTTTTTCCAGAATTGTGCTGTGCTATTTCTCCCATCCTACACCAAACCCAACTTTCAGGTATTTCTTCTATTATTTCATCAGCTTTAATCTCAAGAGATAAATTCTCTTTATTGATTTTCTTTTCCCGAATAAGTCGTTCTTTTTCAGCATTTATCTTCTCTAACAACTTACTGGCGGGTTCATCATTGGAGTCTTGCGGAACTAATTTGCCCTGCACCGCATCCTTAAGTATCTGTTGACGGAGTTTTTTGAGAAGGTCAAGTTGGTAGATGAATTCCAAGGAGATTTCATTACCCAGTTTTTGTTCTATGTGCAATGAAATGGTTTTGATTTCGACATCTGCACTGAGGTACGAACCAAGTGATTTAAGTTCATTGTTCTCGAAATCAACTAAGAAATCTACAATTTTTCTTTGTTCCGATAACGGGGGAAGGGGAATTGGAATATTATTTAAATTTTTCTGACTAAGTTTAGGTTGAAATCCACCGCTTATATATGGTTTAATGTCTATCATATTTAAACAATATTCCATATATCTGAAGGTAATATCATGAATAAACTTTAAAACATGAGCATGATTATTAACCCAAAATTTTCCTTCTGCAATAAACGCAATAGGTGTTGATTTTGCAATCAAATTTGCCCCATCTTCACCAATCAATAAATACTTGCCATTGTGAGTATATCCATCAATCTTATCTATAATTCCAGATGCCCCGTAATAATCGTAAATCTTTTTTCTTTTTTCTCTGTCTACTTGTGAAATGGGTATTCTTGCTCCATCACAATTAATTGACATTTCTTCTAATCTACACCAAATCCAATTTGAAGGAATACTAAATTGAATTTCTTCTTTGTCTATACTCAGGAGTTCAGATTCTTTTTTAATCTTGTTTTCGCTAATAAGGTTTTCTTTTGCACATTTTATTTCTTGTAGCAAATCCGAGCCATTTTCACTTTGATTTATATTAACAGTACTTGATTCAATTATTATCTTATTTAAATATTTGTAAGAATTCCGCTTGAATATATGTTGCCAGTCCAATGATACATTGTTATCTGGTTTCCTACCCCTACTCATTTTTTACTTTTTTTAATTGATTCATCAATTCAATGCTTTTTTTCATTGAATCCGAAAGCATGTTTAATAATTCATCACTCGTATATTCATGCACTGCTTCAATCTTAGTTGGGTTTTTTATATCAAGATCATATCCACGTTCAACGATAGTCTTAATATCCACTTTCCATGCAAGATCATTTTCTTCACGTTTATTCCACCAATCTTTAATCGGATTAAATTCTTCAAGTCGAATGAGTTTTGTTTTGCTATATGATTTCTGACCTTCAGGCAGCCTGTGTTCGTAATACCAAACTTCTTTTGTAGGCTTCCCTTTTACAAAAAACAATAAATTGGTGGCTACAGTTGCATATGGCTGAAAGACGGAGTTTGGAAGTCTAATAATAGTATGCAGGTTACATTCCGTCAATAATTTCTCTCTTACCCTTAGCTTAATACCTTCACCTGTAAGAGAACCATCTGGTAATACAATACCTGCTCTTCCACCATTCTTTAACAAATGAATCATGAGTACCAGAAAGAGGTCGGCACTTTCTTTTGTACGGAAATTCTGTGGGAAATTTTTTTCATTATTGTTTGCGACAATACCACCAAATGGAGGGTTTGCCAATATTACATCGACACGATCTTTTTCTTTATAATTGCTTAGAGGGAGATCAAGAGAGTCCCTGAAGGTAATTTTTGGTAATTCTATATCATGCAATATCAGGTTTGTGGTTGCCAGAAGATAAGGTAATGGTTTATATTCCCAACCCATTACATCATCCTGAATTCTTTGCCTTTCTTCAACACTGTTCGCTTGGGTCTTCAGATGTTCAATTGCTGAAGTAAGATATCCACCTGTGCCACAACTGGGGTCAAGAATCCTCTCTCCCAGCTTAGGATTGATCATGTCAGTTATAAAATTAGTGATCGCTCTTGGTGTATAGTACTCTCCACTTTTACCAGCACTCTGAAGGTCTTTCAAGATGCCTTCATATAATTCACCAAATGCATGTCGTTCTTTGGCTATGTTGAAATCAAGTTCATTGAGTTTGTTGAGCACTTTGCGGATGTTTATACCGCTTTTCATGTAATTGTTATTGCCGTCAAAGACTTCACGAACAATAAGTGCTCTTCCATTTCCCACACTTAAATCAAGATTACGGAGTGCGGGAAACAGTTTCTGATCGACAAACTTTAATAGGTCGTCTCCTGTTAAGCCTTCATCGTCCCCTGCCCAGTTACCTTTTTCTTTTATCCAATGGAACTCATCTGGAATAGGTGACTTATATTTATCATTCAACATTTCCAATTCCCTGTCCTTATCTGAAAAAATCTTCAGAAACAACATCCACCCCAACTGTTCGATACGCTGAGCATCACCGTTTAGACCCGAATCCTGCCACATTATGTCCCTGATGCTCTTTATTACTCCTGAAATGTTTCCCATATTAAGCTACCTCTTCTGTTAGTATGTCTTCAAATTCAATATTTTCATCAAGTATTTCTTCTTCAGGTTCAGTAAACTCACCAATCTTTGTTTTTGATCGTATTTTTCCCAAAATGAACTCACCACGTTTTTGAATAAACGATTGGAAATCATTTGCTTTTGAAGCATTCAACGCATCCTGATCAATAAAATGTGATAATAAGTGCTCGGCAATATTATTGTTTTTTGATTCATATTCTGCCAAGTATTGGGATGGGTAATCATTGGAAATTTCACGATTTAACCTGCCAGAGATTAACACAAAATTCAATAAGCTATTAATGCCATTGCTGTCTGTTTTGAAGTTCTGACGCAATGAAAATGGGAAGAAATGATGATTTTCTTTGCTGTTTGACCTTGAAACATTGGTTCTATCTAAGACTACTAATTGACCATTATCAAAATCTTGTGGATTTTCAAGTGCCATCAAGCACAGCACCCCATTTTTTATAACGGAGTTGTTTTGCATCCTGACTTTTAGTAATTCCTTCAATGTAAGTGATACACCAAATATATTTTCTTCAAATTGTCCTTTAGAAAGATTATAAATCCATGAAGCATCTTCTTTCATTAATGAAAGGCTGGAACTTGAATACCTTTGCGAAAAGGTTGCCGTCCAGAACCAATTTTCAATATACTTAACATGCTCACTTTTAATGCCTTTATTGCCAGATTTAAAAAAGTAATACTGTATAACGGGGAGAAAAGAATCATAAGGTATAAAATCAATGAATCGCACACCCATAGTTTTTATAAAGTCAATAGATAATCTTAGACATTCAGTCGTTTTATCCCACAGATTGCTTGCTGAATCAGCAGTTATGTGTAGCTGGTTTTGATTCCTGCAATCATCAAATTCGTTTAATGACAGGGATTGAATAAAAACTTCTTCCACGATACCACCAAAATATTTAACATTAGGCTCTTCATTAAACTTTTTAATTTTTTCTCTAAGGTCAAAATTGGGAGACCAAGCACTTGCATGAACGAGATCAAACAATGACAATCTCTTGCCACCTTGGTTAATTCGTTCAAAAATAGTAACAACCTGCTCCAAGTCCATCTTCAAAGTCCTGATTACACTAATAGGATAGTCTGTAAATATCTGTTGGCAATCACGCCATATTGACGAATAACCTGTGCCATTTTCTCTGTCTGATATTGCATAATCTGTTAGAACATCCCCATAATTAGTAGTGTCAAATAATTTCCATGCAGGGATATTATGCTTTTCATTCTTTAATCGTGGTATTTGAAATTCTTTCTTTTCAAGGTTGAAACAGATTGACGAAAAATCTGTCCCATTAAGACTTTTCCCTTTCAGTGCAACATATAATGATGTGATTCTTTGTTGCCCGTCAAGAATAAAACTGTAATTATTTGATTCTGGTTGCTCAGGAAGTTTTAATTCTGTTATCTCTCTACAGAAATTTTTGTAATCAAGACTTGCAACCCAAATAAAGAAAGAACCGATGGGATACTGTGAATATATGCTATTTAATAATTTTACAATCTTGGAACGCTCCCAGACGTATCCTCTTTGAAATCTTGGAATTTTAATATTACCGTTTTCCAATTCATTAAAAACCTTTTTCAGATTCCAATTGTTAATAATTTCGATTTTCTGTTCCATTATGCCGATTTATAAAGTTCTACTTCTAATTCATGAATTGCTTTCAAGTACTCTTTTTTACTTCCAAATGAGCTAACGATCTCCATTGGTGAACCTAAATCTGTAAATGGTTTCACTTTCAGCACTTCTAACGATTCAATATCATCGATGCCTTCATCAGCATACTTATCCAGCAAGTTTATCAAGACCTTTCTGGTTTGTTCTCCATACTTGGTAAAGTAGTTACGCTTCTTCACGTTATTAGCACGTTCCTTACGTGTCATCGGTGGTTGGTCATATGCTACATGGCAGATTAAGTCAAACAAATCCACTTCCTTATTAACAGCATCATAAAGTGCTTCAACCAACACACCCTGTTGCTGTAATTCTTCAATGATTACTGTTTTTTGGTCTGTTGAATTCCATTTATTCAAGAAATCATTCAATGTAGCAAACTGCCCTTTTATTATCTCCTTAGTATGATCTTTTAGGCTGGTAGTAATTGGTTTCCCATTCTGGTCAAAATACAGTTCACGACTTATTAGGATTGATACATCTACACCATTTACATAGACCTTTGGTCTTGGTATTCGTGGTGGTTGAGTTGTGCCTTCAGGTGTTCTTATTGTTGGTTCTAAAGGGTCTTCAACAATATCTGGGTTGTCATCTGTGAAAGTGTCTATTATTTCATCTTCAGGGAATACATCCACCAAGTCATCTTCAGGACTTGTGGTTTTAATCTTTATTGGTTCACCATCAAAATCAGGGTCGGCAAACAGATCAGTGGCATTTCTGAAATCCAGAATGGTGAAAAACAATTTTCCGTATTCTTCATCGATTCTCGTACCACGACCAATTATCTGCTTGAACTTTGTCATGCTGGCAATGTTTGCATCTAATACAATCACTTTACAGGTTATTGCATCAATTCCTGTGGTCATAAGTTCTGAAGTAGTTGCAATTACAGGATATCGTTGTTCAGGATTTGTAAAATTATCAAGCTCTCTTTTACCTTCATCGTTATCGCCAGTTATCTGCATGACATATTTGTAATTCTCAGCCACTAAGTCTGCATTTTCCCTTGAAAGAGCAGACCTCATGCGCTCAGCATGGTCAATATCAACGCAGAAAACGATGGTCTTTGCGAATCGGTCATAACCCTTAAGGTATTGGGTAAGTTTTCTTGCTACAACTTCTGTGCGTTCATCAATAACAAGACTTCTATCATAATCTTTTTTATTGTAAACCCTGTCTTCTACAGGATTGCCATCTTTATCAATTTTACCTCTTTCAGGTCTCCATCCTTCTAAATCCACATTAATACCAACCCTAACCACCCGATATGGAGCAAGAAAGCCATCCTCAATGCCCTGTTTTAAGGAATACGTATAAATCGGGTCACCAAAATATTCTATGTTGCTGACTTCATCTGTTTCTTTTGGTGTAGCTGTAAGTCCTATGTGAGTAGCATTATTGAAGTATTTCAGGATTTCATGCCATGCACTATCATCCCTTGCAGACCCTCTATGACACTCATCAATTATTATTAAGTCGAAGAAATCTCTGCTGAATTGTTTGTAGATATTTTTATCATCTTCATTTCCAGTTATGCCCTGATAAAGCGCAAGATACACTTCATATGACTTATCAACCTTTCGGTTTTTCACCATTGTCATCTTATCTCTGAAGTGTTTGAAATCGCCTCTTTGTGCTTGGTCAATAAGAGCGTTTCTGTCAGCTAAAAACAAGATTCGTTTTTTAACACCTGCCTTCCACAAGCGATAAGCAATTTGGAATGCCGTATACGTCTTCCCAGTACCTGTAGCCATTGTAAGCAATATGCGATTCCTACCATTGGTTATGGCTTCAATTGTTCGGTTTATAGCAATTTGCTGATAATATCGTGGTCTCCTTCCTGTACCATCAAAATAATAATCCTGAGTAGCAATCCTCTCATTTTCAGCGGACGTAATACCTTTGTATTTCTTGTACTTCTCCCATAATTGTTGCGGTGATGGAAATTCATCAAGACTAAGTTCTGTTTCGATATTAGAATCTGTTGAGGTTCTGTCATGGAAAAGAAATCCATCACCATTACTACTAAATGCACATGGAATATCTAAGATTCGTGCATAGTCAAGAGCCTGTTGAATTCCAGACCTCACTGAATGCCTGTTATCTTTTGCTTCAATAATTGCAATTGGGATGTTGGGTTTAAAGTACAAGATATAATCTGCACGTTTTCTTGCTCCCCTTGCCGTTAATCTACCACGTACGATAATTTTGCCATCAGTAAAACCAACTTCCTCTAATAGTTGTTTCTGGCTGTCCCAGCCAGCTTTTAATATAGCTGGGGTTATGAATTTTGTACAGATATCTCTTTCTGACAACGATTTCTTATCCATAAGTAATATGGTTGACTTTTCTAATTGATAAAAATAAGAAAATCAGATGTGAATACCCTAACAATAAGCAGTAAATAAATCATTGATGCTCAATACTTCAATATGATTTCAACAATTTGTGGACTTATTTAACACACCTGAATGGAAAGAAGTAGTAAAAATTTAAGGAAGAGAGTTGAAAAATATTCAGAAAGCGATTTTAATTAAAAATGCTTTTTTTGGCTAACTTATTAATATTCAATATAAAATATTTTTAATTAAAAACGCTTCAACGTTTTTAATTAAAAACCTCATTATCAATAAAATAAATACGTTTTTTCTTGCAAATTTGAAATATTATTTTTTATCTTTGTCCTCGATTGTTGATCGTACCACTTCCCACAGGGAAAATAGACCAGCAACGTAACCAATTCGCAACGACAAGTATCAACTTGTAAAACCAAGGGCAGCCAGACAACTGCTAAAGGATTTTAAAACGGTTGATATAATGTGATGAATGTTAAGGTTTACGTTGCTGGTTTTTTTATTGGAGATTATTGAAAAATAAACGGATTATAGATATATATAAACTTTTAATACTTAAAGAAATGACAGTAGAACAAAAAGAAAAATTGCTTAAAAGATTTATTAAATCCAAAGCAAAAGAACATGGTCTCACAGATTGGCAATTTTATTCTTGTGACACACTAAGGAAAGAAGTAAGCTATGCTCACTGTAAACCACAATTAAAAACGATTTACTTACAAGCTCAGTCGATAGGTGATCTTTCCTTGCATTCGTTGCAAGATTTGGTGCTTCATGAAATGGCACATGCAATTGCAGGTTCTGAAGCGAAACATGGTGCAGAGTTTCGCAAAGCATGCAAACAGATTGGTTGCAAAGGGAATAGAGCTAATAACAATTATGAATGCTATGATTTGCATGGAAAATTTCCTTGGCAGTTATATAGAATAGCTAAAAGAAAATTTTTCGTACAGTTGATGAATGTAGATAATATTTAAACTATAAAAAATGAAAACATTAAAGGAACTTCATCAAGAATTATTAAGAATAAGTGAAGCAGATTACGTCCATGAAGTCTTTAAAGTATTAGATGGACTGAACATTATAGAAGCACTCGATGTGCTGGAAACGGTGAAAAGTAAATATTGCGAAACGTTCTCTGATAATCCAACAGATTGGTTTAAGAAACCTGAATCAATTGATACAACTGAAGCATCTGAATTATATGCGGCGATAACAAAATATGCGATTTACCCTAATGGAAATAAAACGTGTACAAAAATACAGGCAGGATTAACAACCTTAAAAAAGTAATAATTAATAACTAAAAATTGAAATTATGACAAAAAAAATAATGAACCTCATTAATCCTTATACAGGTGAAATGAAGTGTAAAGTATGTGGAGCAATCCATTTTGCAAGCATTAAACCACTGAGTAATGGTAAATATTACCGTGGTTCTTGGCAATGTGTGAATAAATGCAAACTACCTGAGAAATGATACCATAATTGCAATGGGTATCTTTTACAAACATTAATACAATATGGTATGAGAGTGAAAAAAGTAATAGAAATAAATGAGACTGAACGTCAAGAACGTATTAGAAGGATAATTGCTGAGTGCGAGGCGGCAATAGAGCAAGAGTATCAAGACCATATGTCTAATCCCGCATATGGTAACCCTGCTAAACGACTTGCTAAGTATGCCAAGCTAACTTTTAAGCGATATGGACTTAAAGGATGGAAGTTAGGTTTCTTAAAATATGAAGGCACAAGAAATGGTAACTGCAACGTGCAAACAAAGAGAATTACTATAGATTTTGATGTACTTCCAAAATTTTCGGAAGATCGCCTTTCAGGACTGTTTCTCCATGAAGTTGCCCATGCCTTATGTGTAAAGGAAGATAATTTTAAAACAGGAAAAGGTTATGATCGAGAACCACATGGGAAAGATTTTCGTAAAATGTGTCGAAAGATCAATGTGCCGAAAGAATTTTGGACAGCGACAATTGTGATGGATAGTTAAATAAAAAAGTAAGAGTCCATGTTACTTTAAAGATATTTCCCAACCTTTAAATTATAGACTCTTACTTCAACCATCCTCCCTTCGTTCAGTCGAAGCTAAGTTTAACATTTATCGATGACGCATTTCTTTTGTTCTTCTCTGTTGAGTCAATTAAGTACTGATGTAATTCATTATACTCTTCCCATTGCTTTTCAATGTCTCGATTTAACCATATCTGTTGTATTTGAATTAAATCCAAGATATCATTATATGCATTTATGCCAACCAAGTCTTTGATCGGAATCTCCATGGCTTTGAGATTTCTTTCAACTTTTTCGTTTCGGTCAACCAAGTATTCTAAATACCCAGTGCCTTCCAAAAGACAATATAACTCGTAGTGGAGGTCTTCTTCTTCATAAGTTGGGGAATAAATCCCATCATTAATTCCATCACCATTTTCAATTGATTGAATTTCTTCATCTGTAAGTTCTACTATATGATTATTCATATTTTTAATTTTTAAATATTTTTAATTTTTTGCATCAAGTCTACGCTATTTGCAGCTTTCAGTACATCATCTTGTTCTTTAGCAATAAATTTCCCGTAGTTCAATCTCAATGATTGAGCATCATTGTCCAGTAATTCAATTATTCTGCTTTGCTTACCAATGACATAGCAAGATGTTCGTGTTTTGCCTTTTCGAATACAATCGAATCCTCGTTCATTCATGAGTTTACCAATGGTCGGGACATTTATACGTTTGCTGAACATTGGAAATTTATTTGCCAAGCAAGTAACTATATCCAAATTCGTAATATTAAAAATGTCACCAATTGTTTCTGGATGATTCAGGTACTCATCCAATATATAATCCACATCGGACTTCTGAACATAATCATCATAAATATGCCTTAGCAAATTCATATCCTCCCGTTGATATGAATACTGATAACCCCCATTGAAGAGGTTATATGCTTCCATGAACAAATCGGTATAATCAATCTGATTGAGCTTTTCAAAGTGTATTTTTTGTATTTCAATAGGAATAATTCTGCGGTTCTGCTGCTCCCTGACAACATTAAGGTTATTACCACTTCCTGCAAAACTGCACCTACGTTTGATTGTTGAAATTCTACGGTCATATTTTCTACGCATCGTAAGTTCTTTCGTGCTTAAAACTGTTTTAAAGGTCTTGTCTGCTTCATAAGTTCTGCCATCCATTTCATCGTCAACGATTAGAAGTGCCTGAGACATAAGTACTTTGAAATCATCATCGAAGCTGAGGGAGTGCTCCTTGCGGTAGCCATGCAATTCTTTTGGGAGAGTATAGTTTCTTAGCAGAGTAGTTTTACCAATGCCCTGCTCTGTGGAAATTAGAGTAAGAAAGAACTCATTTGGAAACTCCCCATCGAGTGCCTGAGCAATCATGCCAACATACCATTTCTTAAGAAAATATAGTATGTATGATTTATCAATGGATTTATTTCGAAGTTCTATGCAATCCAACCATTTTTCAAATGTCCCAACAGGGTGGCGATCTTTATGTTTTTCGATAAAATCGAGTATCGGATTTATTGTAATGAGATAATGTGATTTTATAGTCTCTTCGAATCTGGTTCTGGGAATTTCTTTATTGAAATGCTTCTTTAAATCAATATAAAGAGTGTTATAATCCATTTCTTCAATGATCTTACCATTTTGCGTGAGGTCTTGAATAAAACTGTCATATCTGACCCCCAACCCATTTAAATGCCCTGCTATGTCATCAGCACTAACCTTGTCTGACTTACCATCAACTTGAAAGCCATACTTCGGCAATAATCTCAGCGTGGTCTTATAGTCATCTTTGCCTTCCAGTATCTGTAATATCTGGAAGTTATTGTAGGGTTTTTCAGGTTTGAAGTCTGTTGAAGTTGAGAAACATGTAAATGTTTTGCTATCCTTATTATAGTATCCAGAATGTTGCGCTGAAGAACCACTTCGGAGAAGATAGTACCTCTGATCATCCTCATTCACGATAGTCCAACCATGCTTGGTAAATAATTCTACAATGCAGTATTTATTGTTGAACTCATTTATTGCAGGTTCGCTGTAAACAAATGACATTTCGTTCTTTGAAGATTTATCACCGTCATCCTTTGAAGATTTATCCCTTTTAACTGGAATATATCGGTTAAGACTTTTTGCCGTCTCCAATAGGAATTTACGCTCTTCAGCAGTTATAACGGGAATATCTATATCAAGAGTTTCAAGGTTGAATTTACCTTGTAAGATTTTATTTTTGACTTTACTCGTGCAGAAGTAGCCAGCTTCTCCACGGGTCTCAATAATAACTGTCTTGTCAGTATGTAGTGCGAGTTTTTGACTCTTTTCTATGGTGGCTTCAGGACATCTATATATGTAATGTAAGCCACCACTTGGTGTCGATTGGACGATTAATCTTTTTAATAGGTCTTCTGGAATGAGGATTGCGTATTCGTTTATAATAGTCTTCTGGGGGTCATTCTTGATATCGATATCAATGCATTCAAGGTGTCCACTGACTTGTCCTGTTATTATGCCGACTGTGCCTTGGTTATTGAAGTGTGAGTGCCAGACTGAGATTTGGGCGATCTCTCTCTGGTACTTTGCCCAAGGTTTGATAGCTATCTTATTTGAAGCTACTGGGATAATCGATAAGCCTGTGGCTTGATTATCGTTCTTAGTATTGCCACTTTCTTCAAAGTCCCATTGTAACTCTGTCATTGGTTAAACATTTAGAATCGCTGTTATTTTTTTCAAGAAGACACTTCATCAGATACTGCTTAGTCCATGTGGCTACTCTCATGTAGTCATTCTTGGCTCTCTCCTGAAGAAGTTGGTAGAAGTCTTTATCAAGTGAGAGGTTCATTTTAACATTAGGTGTTTTTTTAATCTTTTTCATTTTTTATAAGATTTAAATCAAGTTATTTTTTGATGCAAAGTGCATCCTTAAGTTTCTATAAATAGTCAGAAACACATAAAAAACTACGTTTTATGGCAAAAAACTGAAAATAAATATTCATTTATCTTTTTTTCACTTCATGGGTAGACAGGGAGACAGGATGAAAGTCACTTTTAAACAGGTATTGAAACAGTGACAGTGAGAATTAGATATTTTATATATATGTATATTCTATATTATGACTGTCACTGTTAGTGTAATGTATCAAAATGGCTTTTTAGCCTGTCTCCCTGTCTACCCTAACTGGAGGTTAGATGTTGGTATTCTCCATTTAAAATAAGATAAGACAAAGAATATCAGCCGTGTACGGGCAGAGGATAGATTATAGTTCAATTCTCTGCCCATTCTGGCTTCTTCATTCGGTGATGGCTAATCTTCATTATCAATTAATTTGATTGCCTTTTCAATAGTTTCTTTCAGTCCTGTCTTGATACGGATTTCATCCATTTGGTTTTTCACAACTTCCATTTTCTTATTGAATCTGGATATAGCATCCTCACCAAGAAAAGAAAGAATAGTGTTCTCTACCAATTCTCTTGCTTCGTTGGGCATGGGTACAATTGCATTAGCTTCACATTTTCTTTCTCCATATGTTTTAAGATATTCTTGAACATATGGCATTTTGAAATTTCTGTGTGATGGTGATGCAAGGTTTTTACCTCCACCAGTAATCAGATTATCTATCCAAGTCAGATTATGCCTGTAAATAAAATCAGCATCCAGACCGAATCGTTGGATTATAAGATCATCTGGTGAATAACCTTCTTCACCGTTTTCCCAGTATATGTTCTGAAGTTCAATGAGATTTGATTTGATAAAATCAGAAATCCGTAAACCATCTGGGTCATGATCACCACAGTATAGAAGCACACATTTTAATCCGTTATCTTCTGCCTCTTTGAATCTATTTGCATAGTTGGCTCTTTGTAGCATTGAACTCCACCCTTTACTTGTTGCAATTGGGATATGATATTTTTCGCATACTGGTGTGAAAAGGGTTTTTAAGTCAATCTTTTCAACAAGCATTTGAATATAATACTCTTCTCCAACCCACAAATCAGGAGTGTACCAGCGATGACACTTTAAAGGAGCTTCCATGTACGCTTTCAGAAATTCAAGTGGCGTTGCATCTTGTGGTGTTTCAACGCCTGAGAATTGCCTACCTTCTTCTTCGGCAACAAAGTCAATAGGCAAAATACCCTTCTTCCTGCACTTATTAATAACGTTTTCAACTCTATCAAACTGATCTTTGTTAATTAACCTTGCTGATTCAAGCTGGTAACACCAGCCTCTTGCAGATACTTTAAATCCAATTTGTTTTGATAATTCTTTAAGTTGCTGAGCAAACTTTTTTAAATTTTCATCTGTTGCTTTTTCATCAAAAATGTTAAATATTTCCATTTGCTCAGTTTTTAATTTTTAAGTTTATTGACCCAGTTGCATCAACTTCTTGAAGCAGCCTTCTTACAGATTCTCTGATAGTTTCACTTACGGATATACCTGTCTTTCTTCTTATTTCTTTTAATTTGTCAATCATAGAATCGTCCATTCTGATGAACAGATGTTGTTTTTTTATTTCAAAAACATTTTTGTAACCATTAATTGTGTTCATAGTAATTTAAAATTTAATAAAATTATTTTATGGGGCACTTGTCCCCGTTCTGTACCATATAAATACGTACAGAAACGTTAATTGCACTGTGAAACCGTTTTTAAATGTCTTTTTTTATAGTCCTTAATTAGGATTCTATATTTTGATTTCATGTACAAATAAAAATCATCAGCATAATGTTCCTCTCTCGTTTCTTCAAACAAATCAGCTTCGTTTACAAGTTCATTTATAAGTCCAAATACGATTTTATTCATGTCCCATAATTTTTTCTTCAAGTGCTTAATCTCATATTCTGATAGGTCACCGAAAATATTAATTGCGATGGTTGCATCCTCCTTTGAACGTCTAATTTCTTCTCTACCTAAATAAGGATAAGCCTGACATCTATAGAATAGTATATATAGCTCTTTCAATGTGAAATGCTTACATATATGTTCTACTAAGAGAATTCTAAGTCTTGTTGCATGATCAGGCTCTGGTTCAGATTTCCACACTAATTGGGAATACTTAGCTTCCGAGAGAATGAATTTCATTAGTTTTTCTTGAATATATTCCTGCTCAATGGAATACACATTTTTAACATTTGGTAAATGTTTTGCTGGTAATAGTTTTTTTTTCATGATATAAAATATTTATTTATTAATAATTTCAACATTATTGCCCATGGTTATGATTCACATCTATTTAGATTACAATAGGGCGTAATCAATAGCAATGCATCAAACAGATGCTGGCAAAGCATTCTAAATTGTCAGTAAAAAACGTAACCTGATTGGATTATACTTCAGAGCAGTTCTTCCACGTGGGAAGCAGTTCGTCTGAGATTTAGTTACGTCTACAGAGCAGTTCTTGCATTTAAGCAAGTATTTCGTCTGTAATTTTTTGCTAAGATAATGGTGAAACTAAAAAAGTGCAAGGGTTTTTCTGGTCGAAAAATGAAATACATACTATAAGCCAGAGATAATGTTCATTTGCGGAGTGCATTATTTTTGTTGAAAAAGAAGTATTCGAATAAAATGATGCATAGTGTTTTTAATTAAAAACATTTATTTATGTTTAATTCAACAATTGAATTCAAACTATTCAATATCCAGTAGTTCTTTCGGATTTATATCAAGAGCATCAGCAAGCTCAAAAAATGTTAAAAGCGTCAGGTTCTTTGAATTTTCTGCACGAATGACCGTATTCCTATGCAAATTCATTGACAGGCTTAATTCCTTTTGGGTTAAGCCTTCATTGAGGCGTAGCTCTCGGAGATAGGTGGCGATGATATTAAGTTTTTTCTGATGTTGTTCTGGGATTGGTTTGCTGGACATAAGATTTAATTTCTAATAAATACTCGATCAGTACAATTAATTATGCTTTGCGATGTACTGAATGTTAAAGTTACCGTACCAATTGCTCACTTTTAAGTTAAATAATTGTACCGCACATAATAACAATATTGGCTTAAACTGCCTTGTTCAACGCTAAAACAACAAGATTTGATCAAGAAAAGGATAAAACAGGGATTTTGAGAGTGCCCACACGTGCATCTTTCACAAGATATACAAGTAATCACCGCAGGTTTCTGAAGAATTCTGTAATGGTGATGTCATGATAATCTAAGATACGTAATAAAGC
>Ga0326726_10001223_pt1 | contig 23937 bp, 19 predicted proteins | sample MHFenrmetagenome_2_FD_207603 | JGI IMG/M metagenome (GOLD analysis project Ga0326726, IMG submission 207603) | Lab enriched peat soil microbial communities from Michigan Hollow, Ithaca, NY, United States - MHF15MN | ecosystem: Environmental > Terrestrial > Soil > Wetlands > Peat | place: USA... | reverse complement strand
GCTGACCGCGATCGCGCGCGAGAAGACGCTCAAGGAATGGAAGCGCGCGTGGAAACTGGAACTGATCGAGAAGATGAATCCTGAATGGAAGGATTTGTATGAAAGCCTGGTTTGACTGGATACCGGCGTACGCCGGTATGACGAACGCTAAGCTGTTTGATTTTCTGGACCCCGTGTCGTGGCACGGGGTGACTGTGGTATGCCACAGCCGTCATACCGGCGAAGGCCGGTATCCAGTCAAAAAAAGAAGCCCCAGCCATATCGTTCGTCACCCCGTGCCACGACACGGGGTCCAGCCATTCAAACATCCCAGCCTCCGACATACCGGCGCACGCCGGTATCCAGCCAATTAATTCAGCCCAGCATCTGTATTTCAGGAGCCCAGCATGATCGACCTCTCCACCGACTACCTCGGCCTCAAGCTCAAGAACCCGCTGGTGCCCTCGGCCTCGCCCTTGTCGAAAAATCTCGATACCGCCCTGCGCCTGGAAGACGCCGGCGCCGCCGCGCTGGTGATGTATTCGCTGTTCGAAGAAGAACTGCAGGCGGAAGACGCGATGATGGACCGCTACCTGATCCATGCCGGTCTCGGGCACAGCGAAGCGGATGGCTTTCTGCCCGACAACGGCGAATTCCAGGGCGGACTCGATCGCTATCTGGCGCACCTGAACCAGTTGAAGCGCCGTCTCGACATTCCCGTGGTGGCAAGTCTCAACGGCGTGTCCCCGTCCGGCTGGGTGGAACTGGGCCGCGCGCTGGAGCAGGCCGGCGCCGATGCACTGGAACTCAACGTCTATCACGTCGCTGCCGACATGCAGGCATCCGGCACAGCGGTGGAGGCGCGCTACATCGATCTGCTGACCGGGCTGCGCCAGGTGGTGAGCCTGCCCATCGTCATGAAGCTGTCGCCGTTCTTTTCCTCGCTGCCGAATTTCGTCAGGCAGTTGGAAACCGCCGGCGCGCAGGGTGTCGCCCTGTTCAACCGTTTCTACCAGCCGGACATCGACCTCGAGGAACTGCGCATGGCCGACCAGCTCCACCTGTCGACTCCCGACGAGGCATTGCTGCGCATTCGCTGGATCGCCATTCTGTGTGGCCGCACGCGCCTCACGCTCGCTGCCACGGGCGGCGTCCACAGCCAGGACGAAGCCCTGAAGCTGCTGCTGGCCGGGGCCGACGTGGTCCACCTGACGTCCTGCCTGCTGCAGCATGGGCCGGACCGGCTGACGGAAATCCTGGCATCCATGCAGAACTGGATGGAAGAAAAAGAATACGAATCGCTCGCCCAGATGAAGGGCAGCATGAGCCAGAGAAACCTGCCCGACCCCTCCGTTGTCGCGCGCGCCAGTTACCTGCGGGTGCTGGACAGCTTTTCGCCGCGGCCGGGCGTGTGGTCGTGACGCGCCGAAAACCATATTGACCCGGCCAACTGAAGTTTGAGGTTTCGTCATTCCGGCGAATACCCGAAGGGCACAAGCGCCGGGGCGACAGCTAAAAACATTTTCGTGCCGGATCAATAGTGCGATTCCGGCGGTGCGCCCAGCGCCGCGATGCGCCGCCCGAACGCCTCCACCTGCTGCCAGTCGGTGAACTCGATCACCGCCGAGGGATCCGTCGGCCCATGCGTCATCCACATGATGAAGCGGATCATGCAGCGGTCGAAAATGCCGTAGCGCGGGTAGTCGAGCCTGCCGGCAAACACTGCCAGCAGCTTGGGGCGCCAGGCAATCTGCCGGAGAAATTTCCGCAGATAGGGATTGGTGTCCGGCTGGTTCCTGTTCGGCTTGCGGGCAACGATGTTGACCGAGAAGAAGGCATTGGCCTTGCTATCCAGCAGCGGCGTGTTGCGCTGGATGAAGTCGGTCACCGCCTTGCTGTGCCTGCCATAACGGATGCTGGCGCCGATGACGAGGGTGTCGAAGGCCTGCAGGTCAACATTGGCTGCATCGTCAATCGAAACCACCATGACCTGATGCCCCTGTTGATCGATCACCTGCTGCAGGCGCTGGCAGATCCTGAGGGTGTGGCCGTCGGTGGTGGAGTAGAGGATGAGGATGCGGGTCACGTAAAAATGGGTATTGCCAGCTAATGTTTGAGGTAAGGGGAGCGCCACTTGCGGCGCATCCCAGCAACCGAAGGGAGCGCCTTGACCTCAGTGTTAGGCAGTTGACGCGCCCCAAGTCGGTGGATTTACAAGTGCTTTTTTGACAACGAGAGCAACGGTGTCTTGGGTAATGTTTCGCTTCCTACAGTAGGTAGACTCTAGCCAAACAGAAAGAAGCTTTGCTCCCTTACTTGCGTTGCAAGACATGCAGCACCTCGCGATGTTTTCACGGGTAATGATTCTTTCGTCGTTGACAATATGCTCCCAGGACGGCTTTGTCTTTCTAGATGGCGCGGGTGTAACAAACTCAACCCCACAATAGACGCAGCGGGTATCTCGATCGAGAACCTCACGTTCGAGCCAATCAGGGATATTCCACCGATTCACTTGCTTCGCATGCCTACGAAAAAGTAACCGGCGCTGCGCCGCTTTTTGGCGCAGCGTCCGTGTTGACTGTCGGGTTGGGCTACGACTCGCCAGTACGACCGACATGCATTTCCATTCCCGTGATTGGGTTGAGATATACATCAAGGCCATTTTCGTGGCGAAGATATTTCATGCCCTTCGCTGCGTGCTCGCTTGGAACGAAGCCGAAAGTTGAACTCAGTGAACCTTCAAATTTCCAGTCAGGTGGGGTGATCACCTGCTTTACGCGACTTCCAACTAACTGACACGCGGCTACACGTGGGCCGTTGCCGTCCATATTTACGTGACCGAACTCAAGCCACGTGCATTTGGAAGTAAGGCCGCGTGTTTGGTCGGCCACAGCAATATCAATTGCCTCTTCGTCACGCAAGAACTCTAGGCCAACCCTTTGTAGCTTTTTGATGAAGGACTCAACATCTTGAGGAACCATGAACCCAACTCTGACGATCTCGTTATCAGCGCATAGAGTTTGATTCGGGACGATGCTTTTAAAAGCGTCCCAGCCGCCGGGGAATTTTTTCAGCAACTTGTCGGCACGAACAACGACGGAAATTGCTTCGATCAGAACAGCCATCAGTTACGCCTTGTAGCCCAACGTTCGAGGTGAGCACCTTGCTGACCGAAGGGCAGCGAGTGTGCTCGAACGAGTTGTTGAACGTGGGAGAGGCCGGCGCAAAGCGCGGACTTCTGCCATACATGACATGCCAGCACCCAGCGCAACAAATTGAGAAGACCGAAGCGCCGCAAAAGCGTGTGTATCAACGCTCGCGTTATCCACCGCTCTCGCGGCGCCTCGTTCAATATCATAATTTCTCCGCTTTATACACTTGGCCAGATTGTGCTGATGGCAATAACTACTCGCAAATTACAACGGAGGCATCTCCTGCGAGCAACGTGCAATGTCCACCTTGACAGGTGTACATATAGTTTCAAACAAGGTGCATAACACCAGCAGATAGGCCATAAATTCTTGATTCAATTGATGCTTACCAGATGATAGGGAACTTGATCCTGCCGTTCATTGCACCTTGTTTTCAACGCCCTTCATTACGTCCCCCCGGCGCCACCCGATGTTCCACCGCAAACACCGCCGCTTCCACCCGCGACGACAGGTTCAGCTTGGCGAGGATGTGCCGCACGTGCAGCTTGACGGTGTCGTGGCTGATGTCGAGGGTGCGGGCGATGGCCTTGTTGCTTTCGCCGCGCGACAGGTGGGTGAGGATTTCGCGCTCGCGCGGGGTCAGGGCGTCGAGCAGGGAACCAGCGTCCTGGCCTTTCTGGTCGTAGAGCTTGACGAGCTTGGCGGTCATCGCGGGGGCGACGACGGTTTCGCCGCGCTGGGCGCGCAGGATGGCGTCGACCACTTCGTCGGGTTCCATGCTCTTCAGCAGATAGCCGTTGGCGCCGGCGCGGAGTGCCCGGGCGAGGTCGTCTTCGGTTTCGGAGAGGGTGAGGATGAGGATGGGCAGGTCGAAACCGTCGGCGCGCAGTTGCTGCATCAGGGTGATGCCGTCGGTGCCGGGCATGTTGAGGTCGAGGATGAGGACATCTGGGCGATGCGCTTTCAGCAGCATCGCGACTTCTTCGGGTTTGCCGGTGAAAGCGGAGACTTCGACGCTGCCGCTTTGTTCGAGCAGTTCGGCCAGGCCCTTGCGGAACAGGGTGTGGTCGTCGACGAGGATGATGCGGGTGCGGCTCATGCGGTGTGCTCGGGCTTGCTGTGTTGGGACTGGCGCTGTGGGAAGACGAGGCGGATGACGGTGCCGCCGGCCGGGCGCGACTCCACGCTGAGCTTGCCGTCGAGTTTGGCGGCGCGCTCGCGCATGATGGTGAGGCCGAAGCTCTTGCCCATGGTGGACGATTCGTCGTTCTTCCGCTGTACGCCGACGCCGTCGTCGGCGACGTTGACGATGTACTGGCCGTCTTCGAGGTCGAAGGTGATGACGACGTGGCGCGCGCGGGCGTGCTTGGCGATGTTGTAGAGCGATTCCTGGATGATGTGGAAGACCTGGATTTCCTCGTCGGGCGTGAGCGAAACGTCCTGCACCAGGTTGAGGAAGTCGACGTCGGCATTGGCTTTCTTGCGGAAGCTCTTGGCCATTTCCTGGATCGCCGGCACCAGGCCGCGCGGGTTGATGCGGTCGCGGTACTGGGTGATGAGGTCGCGCAGGTCGGCGTAGGCGAGGTCGACGGCTTCCTCGACGTCGCCGAGGTAGCGGTTGGCCTTGGGGTAGTCCTCGTGGCGCATCGCGTCGCTCAAGACGGTGAGGCGCATTTTGGCGTAGGCCAGCGTTTGCGCCAGAGAATCGTGAATCTGGTTGGCCAGCATCTGGCGTTCGTTCATCAGCGAGATGCGCATGTTCTCGCGCGTCAGCCGCGCGTTTTCCAGCGCGATGCCGAGGTGCTCGCTGATCGAGCGGAACAGCAGGCGCACGTCCTCGGGTACGGTCTTGCCTTCTTCCAGGAACAGGTTGTAGACGCCCATCACCTGGTTCTTGTGCATCAGCGGCACCGCCACCACGGTGTTGCAGGTGTCGCTGAAATAGGCGTCGTTGGCCTGGCGCTTGCAGAAGGCGACGTTGTTCCAGCTGCTCACCGTCACCTCGCGCGCGGCCTTGCCGCACACGCCGCAATCGACGCTGACGATGGCTTCGTGTTCGACCAGTTCGGGCGGCAGGCCCACCGAGCCGATCAGGCGCAGATGCGTGCGGTCGTCGGTGATGACGCGCACCGCGCCGGCCTGCGCGCCGGCCAGACGAATCATGGTCGACAGGAAGCGCCCCAGCAGCTGCTCGACGTTGGCGTCGGAGGACAGGCTGGTGGTGATTTCAGACAGCACCTTGAGCGCCGGCACGCTGACGTTGCCGGAGTCGGTGGGGGTGTGCTGGATCAGCGGGTGGATGTTGTCTTTCATGGTGTGATCAGGATACCTGTCGCTTCAGCATATCCGATTTGAGCATGATCACCCGTTCGAGGTTCACGGAGCCGGCGCCGCCTCGGTGGCGGGGCTTGGCGCTGGCGGCGTGAGCGGCACCGGCACCACCACGTTGGGTTCGAGGTCTTCGGGGAAGCCCCCCCGGATCGGCGGTTCCGTGGCGGGGGGGGCGGCCTGGCTGGTGGCGCCTTCGGGCTTTTCATTCTCCGGCACGGGTGGCACAGGCGGTGCGACTACCCCTGGGGCTTCGGCGGCGGGCTTCGGTGGCGCCGGTGGCTCCGGGTACAGATTCAGCTGCAAAGCTGGCAGCAGCGTCTTCAGCATCTGCGCAGTGAGCGAACTGGTGAAGCCGAACTGGCCGGCCTGCTCGCCGGGCACCAGCGCGGTCAGCGTGCCGAAGTAACGATCGCCCAGGTAGAAGACGAAGGTGGCGGTGCGGTTGACCACGCGCGACTCGAGCAGCTGCCCGCCCTTGCCGTAGGTCTGGTAGCGGTGGTCCCCGGTGCCGGTCTTGCCACCGATGGTGATCGGCTGGCCGGACGCATCCTTGAGAACACCGGCCAGACGCGCAGCGGTGCCGCCTTCCACCACCCGTGCAAGCGCCTGGCGCACGGTCTGCGCCACTTCGGCGGGCAACAGGCGCTCGCCCTTGGGCGGCTTCATCGATAGCCGGGTGTCGAAAGGCGTGTTGGCAGCGAAGTGCAGACCGGTGAGGCTCACCATCGGTACCCGCACGCCGTCGTTGACCAGGATGCCCATCAGTTCGGCCAGAGCGGCAGGGCGGTCGCCCGAACTGCCGATGGCGGTGGCGTAGGACGGCGTGATGGTGTCGAACGGATAGCCCAGTCGTTTCCAGTCAAGCAGCAGGTGGTCAAAGGCTTCGACCTCGAGCAGGCTCTGGATGCGGATGTCCTGTGCATTCTTGCGGCTGGTCTTGAACAGCCAGTCATACACTTCGCGGCGAACCTCGGCGCCCTGATCGTACAAGGCCTTGAGGTTGGTAGCGGGCTGGTCGCGCAGGGTCTTGACCACCCACAGTTCCAGCGGATGAATCTGCGTCACGTAGCCGCGGTCGGTCAGGTTATAGGCCCCGGGCGCGTGGGTTTTATAGAGCGCCTCGAGCACGTGCGGCGACAGGCTGGTGCTGGCCGGCACATGCGTGTGCAAGGCCGTGACGTAGGTTTCGAAGTCTGCCTGCGGTTCCAGATAGCGGAAAACCGAAGTGAAGCGACGCGGGTTGGCGCGGGTGCGCGCGTACAGGTCTTCAGCCCGCTGCGATGGCGCGAGGGTCTTGTGGTGTTGATAAAAACGGTTGGTGTAAACGCGGCCTTCCTGCTCGACAAAGCGCATCAGATAGTCTTTGCGCAGCGGGTTGCCGGCATCTTCCAGAATCCGCGCCGCCGCGCCCGGCGAGGCGCTGGCGTAATGCCGGACGATGTCGCGCATGATGCGGATGTAGACCAGGTTGACCGAGTTCTTGGTGGCCTCCCACACCTCCATGATGCGGCCATTGTCCTTGGGGTCGAAGTTGGCGAAGGTGTGAATGCCGCCGCCGGTGAAGAAGGTTTCCGGAGCGCCCGAATACGGACGGCTCATCGCACCGTTGAGCAGGTCAGCCAACTGGATGCCGGGCTGGCTCAGCAGGGTAGCCGCCACCCACTGCGCCAGCACGTCGCGCTGGGGCTGCGCTTTCTGCTTGAGCGTGGCAACGTCGAGCGAGCGGTATTCCTCGTGCAGCCGCGCGATGATTTCCAGATAGGTGACCAGGGTGCGCAGCTTGGCGGTGGAGCCGAGGTCCAGCCGTGCCTGGCTGTTGATGTCGAACGGCTGGTTGAGGTTGTCGGCCTGAATGCGCAGCTGGTTGCCCAGGGGGGTTTTCTCATACAGGGTGAAGCTGTAGATCACGTGGCTCAGCGGGTTTTCGGGTTGCAGCAGGCGAAATCCGATCAGGCCCGACGCCGCGGCGGCTTCCGGGTTGGCCAGGCTCTGCAGATAACTGCTGACGATTTTTTGCGCGGGCTGGTTGATGCTGGTGTTGACCCTGAGATCGAGCCGGTCGAGGTCGTACAGGCGCGATTCGCCCAGCAGGGCGGCCACTCGGATGCGCTGTGCGTTGGTGGCCTTCTGGTCGACAAAACGTGGTGCGGGCGGGTCGATGCGCTGGTGTACGCCGCGCAGATCGACATTCTTGGCTTGCTCCGCCAGTTCGCGCGGAATCAGGTTGGCGTTGGCCAGCAGGTCGAGGTGGTCGTCAGTGGCGGCATCCAGTGCCTTGCGGTTGGCGGCCAGGTAATAGGACGGGCGACGTTCCGCCACGATCAGCGACAACACGTGTTTCAGCGCGCTGGCATAAGCGGTGTCACGGGTTGCCGGTTTTCTGGACAGGGTGCGATTGATCTCGTCAAAGTCCAGCCCATACCATGCCCACAGGCCATCGCCGACGCCGTTGACCTCGCCGAAGCGTGGCGCCGCGGCCAGCGGCACGGTGTTGAAATAGGCCATCACGGTTTTGCGGCGCATCGGCAGCGTGTTGGCCCCGTCGAGATAGGCGCGCAGGCTGGCGGTCGCCATCTGGCGCAGCTTTTCGCCCATGCTGCTGGTCAGGCCGTCCGGCGAATGCCGGTACTTTTCGATCTGGGTCGGCAGGGTGCTGCCGCCGGGCACGTTGCGGTGGGTGTCGATCAGGCTGATGCCTTTTTCCAGCAGCGCCTGGGCGAGCCGGTCCCATTCCACCGCCGGGTTGCGGGTGGGGAACTGTTCGGTCAGCAGTTCGCGGTTCTCGATGTAGAGCAGGGCATCGACCAGCACCTTGGGGATCTCATCGAAGCGTGTGTAGACATGCTTCGGATACAGCGCCTGATAGAGCAGCTTTCCATCGCTGTCTAGCAGGCCGAGGCCGGCCTGGTCCTTTTCGTGGTAAGGCAGGAACAGACCGAGGTCATCCGCCCGGGCCATCTGCCTGCTGATCTTTGCCTGCTGGTCGATCTGCCAGCCCGCCTTGTCGAGCCGCGCCAGAAAGTCCGGCAGTTCACTGTAGCCGAGGCGCACGTCATAGGGCCCGGGGCCGGGGTAGCGGATGCGGTCGGATGGACCGGGGCGGATTTGCCAGGTCATCTTCTGCGCGGTTTTGGCGAGGTATTTCGCTTCCACCGCGGACGACAGCAGTTCCCAGGCGATGAGCCCGACCAGCCCGACGACCAGCAGCAGGATGCCCAGTCCGATCAGGATGCGGCGCGGTACCTTGTGCACGTCAGACCCAGTCGCGCGCGGTCAGAAAGTCGGTGTAAAGCACTGCTTCCGGCGTGCCCGGCTCGGGGCGCCAGTCGTAGCGCCATTTCACGATCGGCGGCAGCGACATCAGGATGGATTCGGTGCGCCCGCCCGACTGCAAACCGAACAGGGTGCCGCGGTCAAACACCAGGTTGAATTCGACATAGCGCCCGCGCCGATAGGCCTGGAAATCGCGCTCCCGCTCGCCATAGGCCAGGCCCTTGCGGCGATCGAGAACGGGCAGGTAGGCGGTGAGGAAAGCGTCACCCACGCTCTTCGTCATGGCGAACGCGCGATCGAATCCGCCTTCGGCGAAGTCGTCGAAAAACACGCCACCGATGCCGCGCGGCTCGTTGCGATGCTTGAGAAAGAAATAGCGGTCGCACCATGCCTTGAAGCGCGGATGCAGGCCGCTGCCGAACGGGTCGAGCGCGTTTTTGCAGGTGGCGTGAAAGTGTTGCGCGTCTTCCTCGAAGCCATAGTAGGGCGTGAGGTCCATGCCGCCACCGAACCACCACACAGGCGCTTCGCCATCCTTCATCGCGACGAAACAGCGCACGTTCATGTGTACCGTCGGTGCGTAGGGGTTGCGCGGGTGCAGCACCAGCGACACCCCCATCGCCTCCCAGAGCCGGCCGGCGAGTTCCGGTCGATGCGCGCTGGCCGACGGCGGCAGCTGGCTGCCCAGTACGTGAGAGAAATTCACCCCGCCGCGCTCCAGTACATTGCCTTCCTCGGTCAGGCGCGAGATGCCGCCGCCGCCTTCGGGGCGTTCCCAGGCATCGGTGCGAAACGGCAGGCCGTCAGCGGCTTCAAGTGCGGCGACGATGCGCGCCTGCAGGTCGAGCAGCCAGGTTTTGACTGCGCTTGAATCAAACGGGGCGGTGTCTTGGGTGTGGGCTGGCATCAGGGTCGAAGTACGGTTCCGGTGGCAAGGTCGATCAGGGTGGAAGGGCGGCGGCGCTGGCCGATGCGGCCATCGATCACGCGCAACCGCGCGCCGAATATTCTGCGACATTCCGCGGCGGTTTGGGCAGGTTTTTTGCCGCTTTTGTTGGCGCTGGTGGAAACCAGCGCCATGCCGAGGCTGCGGCACAGAAGCGCGGCACCGGGATGGGCGGTGACGCGCACGGCAATCGTGGCGCGCCCGCCGGTGAGGAACGGCGGGCAGGCGGCGGAGGCCGGTACCACCCAGGTGACCGGGCCGGGCCAGCTGCGGCTCACCCGCGCCAGATCAACCGCACTCAGCGGGCGAATAAAAAACTTCAGTCGTTTGAAGCAGTCAGCGATCAATACCATGCCCTTGGAGGTGTCGCGTCCCTTGATCTGGAGGATTTGTTTCAACGCCAGGAGATTGCGCGGGTCGCAGCCGAGGCCGTAGCAGGATTCGGTCGGGTAGGCGATCAAGCCGCCGCGTCGCAAGTGCGCGCGCAGGTCAGCCGCATCGTCCCTCACGCCTTACTCCTCACGCCTCACTTCTTGCGATCCAGCGCGCGCCAGCCAATGTCGCGACGGTACTGCATGCCGTCGAAGTGGATACCGGCCACCGCTTCGTAAGCGCGTTTTTGCGCCATGCGCACGCTGTCGCCGAGGGCGGTCACAGCCAGCACACGGCCGCCGCTCACTACGGTCTGGCCGTTCTGCGGTGCAGTACCGGCGTGGAAAATGTGCAGGTCGTCGGCAGCGGGCGGCAGGCTGCTGATGACGGCGCCTTTTTTCGGGGCGTCGGGGTAGCCTTCGGCGGCGAGCACCACGGCGAGCGCGGTGCGGCGGTCCCATGCTGCTTCGATCTGGTCGAGCTTGCCGTTGACGGCGGCTTCCACCACGGCGACGAGGTCGGTCTTCAGCCGCATCATGATCGGCTGGGTTTCCGGATCGCCCATGCGGCAGTTGAATTCGAGCACCCGGGGTGCGCTGTCGGCCCCCACCATGATGCCGGCATACAAGAAGCCGGTGAAGCGGATGCCGTCGGCCGCCATGCCTGCCACGGTGGGATGGATCACCTCGCGCATGATGCGCGCATGCAATTCGGGGGTCACCACGGGCGCTGGCGAATAGGCGCCCATGCCGCCGGTGTTGGGCCCCTGGTCGCCATCCTGCAGACGTTTGTGGTCCTGGCTGGAGGCCAGCGCCAGCACGTGCTCGCCGTCGACCATGACGATGAAGCTGGCTTCCTCGCCGAGCAGGCATTCCTCGATCACCACCCGATGCCCCGCCTCGCCCATGCTGTTGCCGGAGAGCATGGCCTCCACGGCCGCATGGGCTTCTTCGGCGGTCGCTGCGACCACCACGCCCTTGCCGGCGGCCAGGCCGTCGGCCTTCACCACGATGGGTGCGCCGTGCTGGTCGATGTAGGCGTGGGCCTCACCAGCATCGGTGAAGGTGCCGAAGGCGGCGGTGGGGATGCCGTGGCGCGCCATGAACTGCTTGGCGAAATCCTTGGAGCTTTCGAGCTGGGCCGCGGCCTGCGTGGGGCCGAAGATTTTCAGCCCGGCGGCTCGGAAGGCATCGACGATGCCCGCGGCCAGTGGCGCTTCGGGGCCGACCACGGTGAACGCAATGTCGCTATCGCGGCGGACGAATTCAAGCAGCGACGGAATCGCGGTCAGCGGCAGGTTGACGAGGCCGTCCTCGGTCGCCGTACCGCCGTTACCCGGCGCGACAAACACTTGCGAAACACGGGGAGATTGCGCGAGCTTCCACGCCAGGGCGTGTTCGCGTCCGCCGGAACCGATGACAAGGATTTTCATGTGAGGTGAGGCATAGGTGTAGTGAGGGGTAAGGCGTGAGGCGTGAGGGCAGGCTCGAAGCGGTGGCGGAATCCCCTCACCCCTTCCCCCTCACGCCTCACCGCCATGTCAATGCCGGAAATGCCGAATGCCGGTGAACACCATCGCGATGCCGTGTTCGTTCGCTGCCGCGATGACTTCGTCGTCGCGCATCGAGCCGCCGGGCTGGATCACCGCCTTGATGCCGGCCGTGGCAGCCTGGTCGATGCCGTCGCGGAACGGGAAGAAGGCGTCGGACGCCATCACCGAACCCGGCACCGGCAGGCCGGCGTGTTCGGCCTTGATCGCGGCGATACGCGCCGAATTGATGCGGCTCATCTGGCCGGCGCCGACGCCGATGGTCATGCGGTCTTTCGCATACACAATCGCGTTGGACTTGACGAACTTGGCGACGCGCCAGGCGAACAGCAGGTCGTCCATTTCCTGGGCGGTCGGCGCGCGCTGGGTGACGGTCTTGAGTTCGCCGTGCAGCAGCACGTCGGAGTCCTGCACCAGCAGGCCACCGGCCACGCGCTTCATGTCGAGCTGGGCCACCGAACCGTTCCACTTGCCGCATTCGAGCAGGCGCACGTTCTTCTTCGCGGCGACGGCGGCGGAGGCTTCGGGGCTGACTTCAGGCGCGATGATGACCTCGACGAACTGGCGCTCGACGATGGCGGCTGCGGTTGCGCCGTCGAGCCGCCCGTTGAAGGCGATGATGCCGCCGAAGGCCGATTCTGGATCGGTCTGGTAGGCGCGGTTGTAGGCATCCAGCAGGTTCGCACCGTAGGCGACGCCGCACGGGTTGGCGTGCTTGACGATGACGCAGGCGGGCGCGGCGTCGAACAGCTTCACGCATTCCAGCGCTGCATCCGTATCGGCGATGTTGTTGTAGGAGAGTTCCTTGCCCTGCAGCTGGCGCGCGCTGGCGACGGTGCCGGCTGGTGCGTGGGCTTCGACGTAGAACGCGCCGGCCTGATGCGGGTTCTCGCCGTAGCGGCAGATTTGCGCGCGGCTGAACTGCAGCGTCAGTTGTTCACCGAAGCTTTCGCGTTCGCCGTTTGCGTTCAGCGCGGTAAGGTAGTTGCTGATGGCGCCGTCGTACTGTGCGGTGTGGGTGAACGCCTTTTTGGCCAGATTGAAGCGGGTGGCGTCGGTGAGCGCGCCGCCGTTGGCCTGCATCTCGGCGACCAGCGCCGGGTAGTCGGCGGGGTCGGTGACGATGGCCACAAAGCGGTAGTTCTTGGCCGAGGAACGCACCATCGCCGGGCCGCCGATGTCGATGTTCTCGATCGCATCGTCCAGCGTGTGCGGCTTCGACACCGTGGCGACGAAGGGATACAGGTTGACGCACACCAGATCGATGGTGGGCATGTTGTGCGATGCCATGGTGGCGACGTGCTCGGGCAGGTCGCGCCGCGCCAGGATGCCGCCGTGAACTTTGGGGTGCAGGGTCTTGACCCGGCCGTCGAGCATTTCCGGAAAGCCGGTGTATTCGCTGACGTCGATCACCGTCAGACCGGCGTCGCGCAGCGCCTTGGCGGTGCCGCCGGTGGACAGGAGTTCGACGCCGGCAGTGGCAAGGGCGCGGGCAAACTCGACGAGGCCGGTTTTATCCGAAACGGAAAGCAGGGCTCGCTGTATTTTCATTTGGCGATGGTGATGATGGGTTGATTCAGTCGGAGAGGCCGTATTCGCGCATTTTCTTGCGCAGGGTGTTGCGATTGATGCCGAGCATATCGGCCGCGCGCGTCTGGTTGCCTTCAGCGCGGTCGAGGATGAAGGCCAGCAGGGGCTTTTCCACCGCGGTGATGACCATGTTGAATATCTCGCTCGGCGGTTCGCCGTCGAGATCCTTGAAATAGCGATTGAGTGACCGCCGCATGCAGGCGGCGATTTCGCATTCTTCTATCATTTGAAGCTCCCCTTTATGCCGCGAGTCGTGAGGCTGGCGGCATGTCTTGCTGCCTGTTGATTTCCTGGCTGGTTTCGTAGCGCAGACGGCTGTCGGCCCGTGCGGCCTGCGCAAAGTATTCGTTGACTGCAGCAAGTTGTTCGGCCACCGAATCAAGCTGGTTCATGCTGTGGCGGAAGGCGCTGCTGCCCACCAGGCCACGCGTGTACCAGGAAATGTGCTTGCGTGCCACGCGCACTCCGGTGACATCGCCGTAGAACGCGTACAGGTCGTGGATGTGTTCGAGCATCACGGCGTGGATCTCCGACACTTCAGGTTGCGGCAGATGCTCGCCGGTCTCCAGGTAATGCGCGATCTCGCGAAAAATCCACGGTCGGCCCTGTGCGGCGCGGCCGATCATCACGGCATCCGCGCCGGTGTAATCCAGAACATAACGGGCTTTTTCCGGCGAGGTGATGTCGCCGTTGGCGATGACGGGAATGCGCGCCTCTCCCTTGACGGCGCGGAGGGTGTCGTATTCGGCCTCGCCCGAGTAACCGCAGGCGCGGGTGCGGCCGTGCATGGCCAGCGCCTGCACCCCGGCGTTTTCGGCAATTCTGAGGATGTTCAGCGCATTGCGGTGCTCGCGATCCCAGCCGGTGCGGATCTTCAGCGTCACCGGCACTTCCGGCACCGCTTTCACCACGGCATCCAGAATGCGCCCGACCAGCGTTTCGTCCTGCAGCAGGGCAGAGCCCGCCATCACGTTGCACACCTTCTTGGCCGGACAGCCCATGTTGATGTCGATGATCTGCGCGCCACGAGCCACGTTGTGGCGCGCGGCTTCAGCCATCAGCTGCGGATCGGCGCCGGCGATCTGCACGCTGATCGGATCGACCTCGCCTTCGTGATTGGCGCGCCGCGCGGTCTTGGCCGAGCCGTACAGCAGCGAGTTCGACGTCACCATCTCGGACACGGCCATGCCAGCCCCCAGCCTTTTGCAAAGCTGGCGGAAAGGCCGGTCTGTCACCCCGGCCATGGGGGCGACAATCAGACGGTTCCTGAGAAGATGGCTGCCGATACGCATAAGAGATCGCATTTTACTCTCGACAAGAGACTCGACCAAGCCGGTCAGAATTTACATTTCGGACTGGAGGCATGCTGCCCAAACGTTTACCATCAACCGGGTTTTATTTCATTGATAAAAGGAGAAAACGCATGAGTTTCATGTCGGAATTCAAGGAATTTGCGGTCAAGGGCAATGCCATGGACCTGGCGGTCGGCGTCATCATTGGTGCTGCTTTCGGCAAGATCGTCGACTCGATCGTCAACGATCTGGTCATGCCAATCGTCGGCGCCGTGTTCGGCGGTTTCGATTTTTCCAACCTGTTTATCGCTCTGGGTCATGTGCCGGAAGGCGTGGCGATGACGCTGGCCGAAGCCAGGAAAGCCGGCATTCCAGTGTTTGCTTACGGCAGCTTCCTGACCATCCTGCTGAACTTCGTTATTTTGGCGTTCGTTGTCTTCATCCTCGTCAAACAGCTGAACCGGATGAAAAGAGAAGCGCCGCCTGCTGCGCCCGCAGCAACGCCGGAAGATGTTGTCCTGTTGCGTGAGATTCGTGACAGCCTGAAAAAATAATCCGGGCGGGCGCTTCGGCGCCCGTTTTCATTGGGTCGGTCGAGCGGGCCCGTCTTTTTTCAGCGCGCACATCGACGTCAGGATCAGTGCGCCGCTTCCCAGTTGCTTCCCACTCCCACTCCCACGCGCAGAGGCACCTTGAGTTCGGCGACGTTGCACATGTGCGCGGGCAGTTCGGCGCGCACGCGGTCGAGTTCGCGCTCAGGCACTTCGAGTATCAGTTCATCGTGCACCTGCAGCAGCAGGCGGCTGCCCAGTTTTTCCTGGTCGAGCCAGCCCTGCACTGCGATCATCGCCAGCTTGATGAGGTCGGCGGCGGTGCCCTGCATCGGCGCGTTGATGGCGGCGCGCTCGGCGCCCTGGCGGCGTTGCGGGTTTTTGGCGTTGATTTCCGGCAGATACAGCCGGCGACCGAACACGGTTTCGACATAGCCCTGTCGACGCGCGGTTTCGCGGGTGCGCTGCATGTAGTCGGCCACGCCTGGATAGCGTGCGAAGTAACGGTCGATGTAGGCCTGGGCGGCAGAACGCTCCAGATTGAGCTGCGACGCCAGGCCGAAGGCCGACATGCCGTAGATCAGGCCGAAGTTGATGACCTTGGCCATGCGCCGCTGATCGGAGCTGACGTCATCCAGCGCTACGCCGAACACTTCGGCGGCGGTGGCGGTGTGGATGTCCCGGTCGTGGGCAAACGCGTTGAGCAGGCCGGCATCGTCGGACAGATGCGCCATGATGCGCAGTTCGATCTGCGAATAGTCGGCCGACACCAGCACATGTCCGGGCGGCGCGATGAAAGCCTCGCGGATGCGCCGGCCCTCGGCGGTGCGCGCGGGAATGTTCTGCAGATTGGGGTCGGAGCTCGCCAGCCGGCCGGTCACCGCGGTGGCCTGCGAGTAGCTGGTGTGGACCCGCCCGGTGGCAGGATTGATCATTTGCGGCAGCTTGTCGGTGTAGGTCGATTTCAGCTTGGCCATGCCGCGGTAGTCGAGAATCGCCCGTGCGATCGGATGGTCGAGCGCCAGTTGTTCCAGCGTGTCCTCATCGGTGGAGGGCGCGCCGCCGGGGGTTTTCCTGACGACCGGCAGGCCTTTCCGGGTAAAAAGAATGTCGCCGATCTGCTTGGGCGAGCTGAGATTGAACGGCTGCCCGGCTTCCTGATAGGCACGCTGTTCCAGTTCCAGCATTTTCCTGCCGAGTTCCCCGCTTTGCACCGCGAGCAGATCGCGGTCGAGCAATACGCCCGTGCGCTCCATGCGAAACAGGATCTCCGCCACCGGCAGTTCGATCTGGCGATACACGAATTCGAGCTTGCTCGACGCGGCAAGCTGTGGCGCCAGCGCATCGCGCACGCGCAGCGTGACATCGGCATCCTCCGCGGCGTATTCGCTGGCGCGTTCGATCGCCACCTGCTCGAAGCCGATGCGGGAGGCGCCCTTGCCGGTGACGTCGTCATAGCTGATCGTCGCCAGTCCGAGGTGGCGCGAGGTCAGATTGCCGAGTTCGTGCGACTGATGCGCTTCCAGTACGTAGGACTGCAACAGCGTGTCATCCACCACGCCGCCGAGCGCAATGCCGTGGTTGGAAAAAATATGACGGTCGTATTTGAGATGCTGGCCGATGATTTTGGGCTGGGGATTTTCCAGCAGCGGCTTCAGCCTGGCCAGCGTGGCATCGCGGCCCAACTGCTCGGGCGCGCCGGCATAGTGATGCGCCAGCGGCAGATAGGCGGCCACCCCGGCTTCGATGGCAAACGAGATGCCGACCAGTTCGGCCTGCATGGGATTGAGCCCGGTGGTTTCGGTGTCGAGCGCAAACGCTGTCGCGGTATCCAGCCGGGCGATCCAGTCGTCGAGCGCGTTCTCGGTCAGGATGGTTTCGTAATGCGCGCGATGGTCGCCGCTGCAATCCTGTTCCGGTGCGTCGGGAGATGCTGTCGCGGCGGCGTCAAGCTCGCGCAGCCAGGAGCGGAACGCGTAGCGCTCGAACAGCGTCCGCAGTGTGCTCGTATCGCGTGGCTTCAGGGTCAGTGTGTCGAATTCGAACGGCAGCGCGACATCGGTCTTGATGGTGATCAGGACACGTGCCTGCGGCAGCCAGTCGAGAGCGGCGCGCAGGTTGTCTCCGACCACGCCCTTGATTGCATCGGCGTCCGCAATGAGGTTGTCGAGTGTGCCGTATTCGGCCAGCCATTTCACGGCAGTTTTCGGACCGACCTTGGCGACGCCGGGCACATTGTCCACCGTATCGCCGATCAGGGTGAGGTAATCGATAATGCGTTCGGGCGGCACGCCGAATTTGGCGGCCACACCCGCTTCGTCGAGCGTTTCCTCGCTCATGGTGTTGACCAGCATCACATGGTCGTTGACCAGTTGCGCCATGTCCTTGTCGCCGGTGGAGACGATGCTGCGGATGTTTTGCCGCGCGGCTTCCACCACCAGTGTGCCGATCACGTCATCGGCCTCGACGCCATCGATCATGACAAGCGGCCAGCCCTCGGCGCGGATCGCCTCGTGCAGCGGTTCGATCTGGCTGCGCAGGTCGTCCGGCATCGGGGGGCGGTGCGCCTTGTATTCGGGATACAGGTCGTCGCGAAACGTCTTGCCCTTCGCGTCGAACACACAGGCGATATAATCGGCCGCATGGTCCTTTCGCAGCTTGTGCAGCATGGAAAGCACGCCCTTGATCGCATTGGTCGGTTCACCCGCCGGATTGCGCAGATCGGGCAGCGCATGAAACGCACGGTAAAGATAGGACGAGCCGTCCACCAATAACAGGGTTTTTCTGGGCTGGCTTACACTGGGCGGGTTCAAACTAGGCTGGCTCAAACTGGAATCGTTCACGAGGCGCTCGAAAATGCACTTGGATAAATTGCCGATCACCGCCGACCCGGGGCGCACCGCCGAGATCGATTACTCGGCGCGCGAATCGTGGCGGATGCTGGGGATTATGGCAGAGTTCGTCGAGGCGACCGAACGTCTGGCGTCGATCCGTCCGGCCGTGTCGATCTTCGGCAGCGCCCGCACGCCGGCCGATCATGCCTATTACATGTTGACCGAAGATATCGCGCGCAAGTTGTCGGACGCCGGCTTCTCGGTCATTTCCGGTGGCGGACCCGGCATCATGGAAGCCGCCAACAAGGGCGCGTATTTCGGAAAATCGCCCAGCGTCGGCCTCAATATCCAGCTGCCGCACGAACAGAGCGCCAACGCCTATCAGGACATCAGCCAGACCTTCCAGCATTTTTTCGCGCGCAAGGTCATGTTCGTCAAGTTCGCTGCGGCCTATGTCGTCATGCCCGGCGGCTACGGCACCCTGGACGAGCTGACCGAAGCGCTGACCCTGGTGCAGACCGGCAAGATTCCGCGCATCCCCATCGTCCTGGTCGGCAAGGCATTCTGGACGGGCTTCGTCGAATGGGCGAAAACCACGCTGGTGGATGAAGGCATGATCTCGCCCGAGGACATCGACCTCATGCACATCATCGACAAGCCGGAAGAAGTCGTCGATGCCATCTTCAGTCATTATGAAAAGCGCGGCTTCATGCCGTCGCTGGCCGAGCGTGAAATACAGCTCAATCTGTAAGCTGTCGTTCAATCTGTCACCTAAGCTAAAAGCATTCGTTTTCCGGAGCCTGTCATGCGTTACCCCGTTCTGCTGTTGACCCTGATGTTGAGCAGCCTTGCTGTCGCCGCGCCCCCGTCTGACCGCCCGCCCGAACTCAAATCCGTTCCAGACGGCGCACCGGGTCCGGACGACGCGCCCGCGGTGACGATCAAGGAGAGCAGTCAGGGAAAAGTCGTTGAGTACCGGGCCAACGGCAAGCTGTTCATGCTGAAAGTCGTTCCCAAGGTGGGCAAGCCGTATTACCTGATCGACCGGACAGGGGACGGCCAGTTTGTCTGGCAAGGCAACCTCGGTTCCAATTTGCAGCCGCCCATGTGGGTGCTGAAAGAGTTTTGACCCTGTGCTTGCGAGGCGACAATCGCCGGGAAGCTCAGCCATGGGATTCCCCTCGAATGCACGCCAAGCCTGAACACGCATTGAACGGGCGCGCAGCGCAGTTGTCGGGTATGCGCGTTCCTTCCCACCCTGATATTTTCAAGTCGTATCGATAGAGTTTGCCGCATGACCTCCGCATCCAATCAAGATATTCCGCGTAAAGTCGCGGCCAGCCAGGGTTTTCAGTGGGTGGTCGAGGGCTTTCGCCTGTATCGCAAATCGCCCCTGTTGCTGTCCGCCGCGTTCGGCTTGCTGTTCGGCGTGGTGATGGCGCTTGTCCTGATCCCCCTGGTGGGCAACTCCTTGTCGGAACTGGTTTCGCCGCTGATGGTGGCCGGTTTCATGGCGGCATTTCGTATACTCGACAGCGGCAACGATCTTGAACTGCCCCATTTTCTGGCTGGCTTGCGGGGCCCCATGATTCCGCTGATGACTGTCGGCGCGGTGCAACTGCTCGGGGGCTTGCTGATCGGCCAGATCATGCTCAGCATGGGTTTCGACCCGGAAGAGCTGATGGCTGCAGCCCGGGACGGCAAAGCCTCGCCCGTGGAGTTGCAGGCCATGCTGAATCAGGCCATGCCTGCCTTGCTTACCGGGATGGCATTGTTCACCCCACTGATCATGGCCACCTGGTTTGCCCCCGCGCTGATCCTGTTCGGCGGCGCCCGCCCGGCCACTGCCTTGGGAGTGAGTCTGAAAGCGGTGGCCAAAAACTGGGCGGCGATGCTGGTGAACAGCCTGGCGCTCGGCCTGTTGCTGATCCTTGCCGCGCTGGTGCCTTTGCTGCTTGGCTTGCTGGTGGCGATGCCGGTCTTGTTCGGCTCGCTGTACGCCTCTTACCAGTCAATATTTGCGGTTTGGGCGGATGACGCAGGAACAGTTCAGGCAGGCGACAACTTGGCGTAAGCCAGCGCCAGCCATTTCGTTCCGGCTTCGCGGAACTTCACCTGCACCCGCGCATCGCTGCCGCGCCCTTCGAAGTCGATGATGATGCCGGTGCCGAATTTGGCGTGGGCGACACTCTGCCCCACCTTGTATCCCGTGTCATTGCTGCGTGATGCTGTTGCTGGCGCAGGTGCCTTGTAGCCACTTGACGGATAGGCGGGCTCGACCCTAAAGGACTCCGATCCACTATGCGCTGAAGCGCATGTGGAGTCGTTTGTGCGGCGGTTGAGGCTGAGCAGCACCTGTTCCGGCAATTCGTCCAGAAAGCGCGACGGCATGCTGTAGCGGGTCTGCCCATGCAACATGCGCGACTGCGCATGCGACAGATACAGGCGGCGGCGTGCGCGGGTGATCGCCACGTACATCAGCCGGCGTTCTTCCTCCAGGCCGTTTTCCTCGTTTGCACTTTGCTCGTGCGGAAACAGGCCTTGTTCCAGCCCGGTGATGAACACCGCGTGAAATTCCAGCCCCTTGGCGGCGTGTACCGTCATCAATTGCAGGACATCGTTGCCGGCGCCGGCCTGGTGCTCGCCGGCTTCCAGCGCGGCATGGGCGAGGAAAGAATCGAGCGCATACGACTCCACACGCGCTTCAGCACGTAGTGGATCGGAGTCCTTTAGGGTTCCTTCTTCCGACTCCTCGGAGAAGAGTGCCGCAGCGTTGACCAGTTCGTTGAGGTTTTCCAGGCGGTCGGCCCCTTCCTTGTCGGCGCGGTAATAGTCGGCCAGCCCGCTGGTTTCGATCACATGGTCGATCGCTTCCGCCAGCGGCAGGTCGCGCGTGACCTGCTTGATGTCCTCGATCAGCTTGGCGAACCCGGCCACCTTGCCGCCTCCAGTACATGCGGCCTGCCACAGGCTCGCGCCCGAACGCGCGGCGCCGTCGGCCAGTTGTTCCAGAGTGCGCGCGCCGATGCCGCGGCTGGGGAAGTTGACCACCCGCAAGAAGGCACCGTCGTCTTCCGGGTTGGTCAGCAGGCGCAGGTAGGCCAGCGCGTGCTTGATTTCCTGACGCTCGAAAAAGCGCAGCCCGCCATAGACACGATAAGGAACGCTGGCCGAGAACAAGGCATGTTCCAGTACCCGCGACTGCGCGTTGGAGCGGTACAGCAGCGCCATGTCGGACAGGCTCACCCCTTCGCGGTTGAGTGCGCGCACCTCGTCCACCACAAAGCTCGCCTCGTCCTGGTCGGAATAGGCATCGAACACGCGGATCGGCTCGCCTTCGCCTTCGGCCGTCCACAGGTTCTTGCCTAGCCGGTGCGCGTTCTGTGAAATCAGCGTGTTGGCGGCGGTGAGGATGTTGCCGTGGCTGCGATAGTTCTGCTCCAGTTTGATCACGTTGCCGTGCGCGAATTCGCGCTCGAACTCGGCCATGTTGGCGGTGTTGGCGCCGCGGAAGGCATAGATCGACTGGTCGTCGTCGCCGACCGCGAACAGTGCAGTGTGCGGGCCGGCAAACAGCTTCAGCCAGCGGTACTGCAGCGTGTTGGTGTCCTGGAATTCGTCGATCAGGATGTGCTTGAAGCGGTCGCGATAGTGTTCGCGCAATGGCTCGTTGCGATACAGCAATTCGTACGAACGCAGCAACAGTTCGGGGAAATCCGCCACCCCCTCGCGCTGGCATTGCGCATCGTAGGCCTCGTACAGTTCGGCCAGCCGCATCGAATACTCGTCGAACGCCTCGGCGTCGCGCGCGCGCCGGCCGGCTTCCTTGTGGCTGTTGATGAACCACTGCACCTTCTTCGGCTCGAATTTTTCGGTGTCGACGTTCATCGACTTCATCAGCCGCTTGATCGCTGACAATTGATCCCCGCTGTCCAGAATCTGGAACGACTGCGGCAAGCCAGCCTCGCGGTAATGCGTGCGTAGCAGGCGGTTGGCGAGACCGTGGAAGGTGCCGACCCACATCCCGCGCGTGTTGAACCCTGTCCTGAGCGAAGTCGAAGGAGGCAGCATCGCCGAGATGCGGGTCAGCATCTCCTTCGCAGCCTTGTTGGTGAAAGTCACCGCCAGCACCCCCAGCGGCGACACCTGGCCGGTCTGGATCAGCCACACCATGCGGGTGGTCAGGACGCGCGTCTTGCCCGAGCCGGCCCCCGCCAGAATCAGCGCCGATTCGTGCGGCAGCGTCACCGCGGCGCGCTGTTCAGGGTTGAGGTTTTCCAGCAGATGGGTGGTCATACAAGGGTAAAATCAGCCAATCAATTGCCAATTATAAAGGGCCGCAGATGGTGAAAATTTTGTTTTTCGGCGACCTTGTCGATTCCCTCGGAATGGCCTCCGACGAAATCAGCCTGCCGCCCGATGTCACCGACGTCGAGCGCCTGCTGTTCGTGCTGTCGAAGCGCGGCGAGATGTGGAAAAAGATGCTGCTCGGCAACCCCAAGCTGAACATCACCATCAACAAGCAGTTCGTCGAAAAGTCCTCGCCAATCAAGGACGGCGACGAGATAGCGCTGGTGGGGTTTTCGGTGGTTTAAGGGGCAGGAACCGGCCAACAGCCAAGGTTTATGACGATGGAGGCGAACGTCTCATCAGTCGGCCAATGTCGGCGGTAAATGTCCTGGCGAATTTTTTACACCTGGAGAACTATGGCGGCCGTCACCAGAGGCCGCTGTTCGTGGACTAAGCATAGGCAGCAGCGTTTAGCCAGAAGGTGGTTATGGTGTCTGCCGCAATTATTTCTGGTCATCAATGACTGGAACGATCGGCCGGCTCCGGTTCTGCCATCCAGCGATCGCGCCTGTAGAGCAGCACGCTGCGCGACGACCAATCCGTAGGGGGATCCCCGGACCAGGTCGCCGTGGTATCCAGCGTGCTTGAGCGAGGTCCCCACCAGTGCCAGTTCACCTGCCCGTTCACGGTAGCGTAGCGAACCTCGCCTGCGGCGCACTCGAAGGCGGCTTCCATTCGTCCTTTGAACACGGAGCTGGACATCTGCAGCCGGTGCTGCCCGGGCGGGAGCGTGAACGGAACCAATAAGGGCACACGAGCAAACATGTTGCCCGGCACTGCCGTCGGCGGGCAATTACTGGCCGGATCGCAGACTGCGTACAGGGGTTTCGGGTCGAACGGTTCGCCATCGTCGATGGCGACGCGATCGGGGCAATTCTCGTCCGGCCACCTTTGGGACGACGCGGGCCGGGAGCAGGCGAGGATCAGCGTACACACAGGCGACGCGCGGCGCAGCGCAAGAAAATTGGCAAGATGCGCCGGATCCACGATCAACTGCGGGCTGCCGTCGCCCAGGGGTTCGATGACGATATTCAATTCGCCGGCCCGCAGCATCAATGCATCCTGATCGCCCATGCCCCTGGAGGCATTGTCTGCGGACACCTTCGCGACATGGCCGGCGCTGTCGTAGCTGACCAGCACGTATCCGCCGACCTTCCAGGTGAACACCCCCATCGGTACCGGCGGGGTGAAAAAGACGAAGAAGGAAAGTTCTTTCTGTTCGCTTTCGGCCCGAAAGAGGTCGAAGTGCCAGAAATCGCTCTGTAGCCAGGGTTCGCCCAGCAAGGCCCGCACATCGGCTCGTGACGACTCGCCGATGCGGATCTTCAAGCTTTGCTCGGCCTGCTGCTTCACCTGCGTCGGCTCCTTGACTGGAATTCCGAAACCGCAGCCAGCAAGAAGGGCGGATGTCAGGAACAGAGGCAGGAGCAGCAGCCTTGGCCGCGCTTGGTACTTCGATTCCAGTTCCAGGGCAAAGGCTGACATCGGTGTCACGCTTTTTTGATCCGGGCTGACGAAAACTCAATCGACGGGGCTGCCAATCTCCGCCACCACCGGGGCGTGATCCGAAGGCCGCTCCAGTTTGCGCATATCGCGATCGACGGTGCTGGAGGTGCATGCCGCCGCCAGCGGCGGGGATAGCAGGATGTGGTCGATGCGCAGGCCGTGGTTGCGGCGGAATCCCATCATGCGGTAATCCCACCAGCTGAAGGTTTTTT
>Ga0326726_10001222_pt1 | contig 23943 bp, 20 predicted proteins | sample MHFenrmetagenome_2_FD_207603 | JGI IMG/M metagenome (GOLD analysis project Ga0326726, IMG submission 207603) | Lab enriched peat soil microbial communities from Michigan Hollow, Ithaca, NY, United States - MHF15MN | ecosystem: Environmental > Terrestrial > Soil > Wetlands > Peat | place: USA... | reverse complement strand
AACCCTCCGGCGTAGACCAGTGCGGCGGTGGCAATCCCTGCCAGGGCATTTAGCGCGGGCCAGACAAGCGCCAGGATAAAGCCCCGCCACACATTAACTCGGTATGAAGTACGGTTGGCAGAGTTGAATGTCTCGAATATTCCGGATTCCTGTCGGAAGTTCTTGGCGATGGCGATACCGCTGACGGTTTCCTTGATGGCTGAGTTGACGTCAGCCATGGCTTGCATTCCGCTCTTGGTCACTTTTCGTGCCAGGCGACGGAAAAGCAGTGCCATCAGGAATATGAATGGCAGGAAGGAAAAAAGGACCAGTGATAACCGCCATTCGGTGCGGACTATGATGATTCCGAGCAGGATGGCATTTAGGATCTGGGCGGACACGTCTGTGATGATTGTGACTAAATCACCTAATGTGCTTGTGTCCGCATTGATGCGCGAGACGATGCGTCCGGATGAGAATTGGTCGTAAAAGGATAGGTCATGTTCAACAGCCGCGCGGAAAGCCAGGGTTCTTAAATTGAGGACGACATCTCCCACTGTCCGTACCGTGAGTCTGCGGCGGACCCAGTTCAAACCCCAATCTGCGATTCCGATCAGGAGGACTATTCCTCCAATAAGCAGACTTGCTATTATGCTGGGGATGGATGTTAAAGTATTTAATCCCTGGCTGATGATGACCGGTTGAGCTGCGGTGATGACTGCCAGGATGATGGTCACAAATACAATAACTGCCACCTGCTTGTGCTGTGCGGTGAAATAACTGATAATGCGTTTCGCGAGCGCGCTGTCTCTATACTGGCGATCGTATTTTTCTTCGTTTAAACCTTCGTAGAAACCCATTGATATTCGTGATCAGGTGACATGGGATTGGTAATCAAGGGTTCGACTACCCAGCTACCTGATTCCTATTCTCTGAAGATACGTGCATAAGCATCCGAAGACTGCATGAGTTCGTCGTGATTTCCTATTGCCGCGATGCGTCCTTTTCGCAAAACTATGATCAGGTCTGCCCAGCGGATTTGAGACAATCGGTGGGTTATGATGAGTGTCGTCCTGCCTTTTGCCGCTGCCGCAATGGCGCGCTGGATCATATCCTCTGTGGCTGAGTCGATCGCGCTGGTAGAATCGTCCAAAATGAGGATGTGTGGGTCTGTCAGGAAAGCCCTTGCAATTGCCAGGCGTTGACGCTGCCCGCCCGAAAGAGTCACGCCCCGCTCGCCGATGACCGTCTCATACCCTTTTTCGAATTCGCTGATAAATCCATCTGCCTGGGCAGATTTGGCTGCATTTTCAATCTCCGCAGTTGATGCCCCTGGATTACCAAAAGCGATATTTTCGGAAACTGATCGCGAAAAAAGGAACACATCCTGTTCGATGATGGATATTTGGCTGCGCAGGGAAGCCAGATTCCAATCTCGGAGGTCCACCCCATCTATGAGTATTTGGCCTCCTGAGGGATCGTAAGTGCGGTTGACAAGTTTCGCCAGTGAAGTCTTGCCAGTCCCAGTCTGGCCAACAATTGCAACCGTTTGCCCGGGCATTACGCTGAATGATATGTCTCTTAGGACTGCTTCGCCGGTTGGATAGGCGAATGTCAGGTTGCGGAATTCGATTTCACCTCGCATGGGTTTTGTGTAACCGGTGGAATTTTGGTCGAGGTTCTTTTCACGGTTGATTAACTCGAGGATCCGCTGGGCACCCGCCATCCCGGATGATATGAGCGAGTAAGCCCAAATGGATGTCCACGTGGGGAATTCGAGCATTAATAGGATCCCAAAATAGGCTACCACATCGCCTATATTCAGAATTCCAACACGAAATAAAAGGATTGCATGTAAAAGCCCCCCGGCCAGTGCAATGTAATAGATAAGCAGGGGCACGAATCGAGCCTCCACATCGCCTTGACGGATGTTGTTATTTCTAAGTCGGCGGGAATTAACAATAAACCGTTTGATCTCGGCTTCTTCTTGTGCAGCGCCTTTCATTGTTTCAATCCCATCCAGTGCCTCGGACAGGTGTATATTCATTTGTCCGAAGGACTCTCGGACGTCCTCTGTGATTGGATTCAAAGTGTGCAGATACCAACGCAAAGCAATGAAATATGCTATGGTGAAAACGGCGGGGGTGAGCAACAATGTCCAATGATAAGTGGGAACGAAGAAGAAAGGCATGATCAGGAAGACTAGCGATCCGACCACCAGGTTTACGCCGGGGCTGAACATTAGGTTTATTTCACGAACATCATTGGTTGCGCGTGCCATCGTGTCTCCCACCGGCTGGAGATTGTGGAAGGTCATACTTTTACCGAGAAGTGACACGTAGAGTTCATCCCGAACATCTCGTTCGATTCGTTGTGCGATCAGTTCGGCGCTAAAATTGCGCCCCAATTGGAGAATGCCTCTCATGACTTGTGATCCCCCCATGATGAAGGCAAGGGGAAGCAATACCTTCGTTTCAGGTGGCACATTCAGCATGGCATTAAACGCATCCCCGGTCAGCACTGGGACAAAGGCAGCCAATGCTGCATTGCCGATTGCACCTACGAACATGATGATCACGAGCCACCAATACCGTTTGGCATAGGCAAGAATCCATCGAACTGGGCTCCGCCGGTCTAGCGGGGCACCTCGGATAAGAGTAAATTCAGCAGGGGATGGGATTGATGTCATCGAGCTTCAATATAGGGGATGTTTATGAATTAACGCGGGGAGGATTCTACCACGCTGGGAAATTAAAAAGGCGCGCTGTTAATAGCGCGCCTGATAGACCGGAATTGCTCTCTTACAGGTGTTTGGTAAATATAACCAGGTCGTCCCCGGGCTTATAGAAATCCTTAAGGGCGGCTTCTAGGGTGTAGCCAGTCGCAAGATAGAATTTTCGGGTCGACTCGTAAGCTGGCAATCCGGATGTCTCAAGTACGATTAACCGTCCACCAAGTTTGCGGATGGCGTCTTCACAAGCTGCCAGCAATTTGCGTCCTATCCCGCCACGGTGGATTGTTGGATCGACAGCGATCCAGTAAAGGTCAAAAGTACCGGAAGTAAGTGATCGAGGACCGTAGCAGGCATAGCCGAGTACGCGCCCATTTTCTTTTTCAACCAGGAAATAGTACCCACTTTTATCAGAACCAAGAGTAAGGTATTCATCCCATAATTCATTTACGCACTCAACTTCCTCCTGGCTAAAGACGGTGTTGTTTGCAGTAATGGAGTGTATTTGGGCGCCATCTTTATTTATTGGAAGAGTAATCAATTATATCCAACCTTCCCGTTTCAAAGCATGGATTAGGATGCGCTCAACCATCTGGGGATAAGTGATCCCGGCTGCCCGTGTGGAGTTCCAGAACCCGGCATCGGGCGAAAGATCAGGTAGTTCATTAACGTCGATTACATATGGAATCCCGTTGTTGAAGCGGATATCTACCCGTCCAAGGTCGCGCAATCCCATGGCACGAAATGACCTCACCGCGGCATTTTTAACCACTTGAGTCTCTTTACGGTTGAGAACAGCTGGTACTCTGGCTGGAATATTAATGTAATAAGGTGAGTCCGTTTTCCATTTTGACTCGTATGTCAGCAGCTGCTCAAGCGGGTTCGCCACCCAGGAGAAATCTTCTTCTGCAATGGGTAGGATTTCAATTGGGTCGTTTCCCAACATCGCCACCGCCAGCTCGCGTCCACATACAAATTCTTCGACCATTGCAGGTTGTTCATACTTGTCAACAATGTATGCAATTTTGTGGAAGAGGCTTTCGCGGTTGCTTACCACGGAATCAAGGTCGATCCCCATGCTGGCATCTTCGACCGATGGCTTGATGATTACTGGAAATTCAAGTCTGAATTCGCCTTCTGCATGCTCAAAAACCTGGTACTTTGGGGTTGGAACTCCAAATTTGATCAGGCGTTCTTTGGCTTTTGGCTTATCAATACACATTTCGATGGAATCGGCCGCTGCGCCTGTGTGGTTAAACCCCATTCGCTCGATCAGGCGAATGACATTCACGGCGCCCATATTATTGCCGTTGAACCCGTCACAATTATTGAATATGAAAGTTTCTTTTGGGGGGAGCGAAGCAAGAATATCTTCGAGTTCCTCGAGGTTGCCCCTGACTGCCAGTTTTGTAACCGGATACCCCAGACTGGATAATGCATCTAATAAATTTTTTGCTGCTGTAACTGTAAATTGGACTGCTAGTAAATCTTGTGGATCACCTCTGCATATTTGCTCATCTTCATTATAAAGAACTACAACTTGAAAACTCTTACCGTTCATCGAAACCTCGGATGAAATAATCTCCCTTTCAAGGGAGAATGGTACGCAAACGTTTCAAGCGTGTTTGCGCTTTGGGTGATTGCCTGTGCAAGAAGTCCAAACTATTTTCCATAACGAAAGTAATCATACTCCCATATTGAACCTTAAAAAAACGATTTACCCAAGTATCCCCAAACTATGGAATTCAAATGAACAGACTTGATCTGCGTAATAGAAAACCCCGATACTGCCAAATTCGTTGTGTATTCAAGGTTGGACAAATCCCCCCTTTGATGTTGTTTTGTTATGCGTGAAAACCCAAACGAGATTGTCATAGCAAGTATGTATCATAAGCCAATTGACTCGCCCCCTTTTCTATTGTAAACTTTCCTCACATTATCCTTGTCCAGCGAGGTCACCCAAATGAAAAAGAAACGCAATTTATACCCTGTATTTGTTGTAATTGTATTTTTCTTCTTCACTCTCCTCCACCAGACAGATAAACTATTGATCGGTTCCCTCCAACTCCCTGTCAGTAAAACCTTTAATCTTAATGATCTCCAATGGGGCTTGATCAATACCGGTGCCCTGATTGTCGGGACGGTTTTTTACCCGATCTGGGGGTACCTGTACGACCGTTATGCACGCGCTAAACTTCTGGCGTTGGCTTCCTTAATTTGGGGCGCCACCACCTGGTTAAGTTCACTGGTCATAACATACCCGCAATTCCTAGCAACCCGCTCCTCCACGGGCATTGATGATTCCGCATATCCCGGTTTATACAGCTTGATCGCCGATTATTTTGGTCCCAGAATCCGCGGCCGCATCTACGGCTTGCTTCAATTGGCGCAGCCGCTAGGTTATTTGGCAGGGATGATCCTTGCCCTGATGGTCGCTCCTTTGTTGGAAGGAAAAGTTTTTCACCTGGAAGGTTGGCGCACAATTTTCCTGGTCACTGGTTCGCTTGGGATTGTGATGGCGGTTGTCATTTTCTTTGGTGTTAAGGAAGTGCCTCGCGGTCAGTCCGAACCGGAATTTGAGGGGGTGAAAGAAATCGGCCAGGTCAGATTTAACTGGACATCTTTAAAGGATGCTTTAAAAAAGCGGACCATGTGGTTTATATTCCTCCAGGGCTTCGCTGGTGTGTTCCCCTGGAATGTGATCACATTTTTCTTTTTTGGGTACTTGATGTTGGAACGCGGCTATGACAACACCTCGGTGCTGTTGACGATGGGCCCGGTCGTTATAATCCTGGCGGCTGGTTACTTCGTCGGCGGAGCGCTTGGTGACTGGTTGTTTAAACGCACCCTCAAAGGTCGCATCTTGATTTCCAGTGTCGGCGTGATCCTTGGCGCGATTTTCCTATTCTTTGCCCTGAGAACCCCCGTCGCTGACAAGACCACTTTCTTTATTTTCATGTGCCTGACGGCAATTTTCATGCCGTTCTCATCACCCAACGTGACCTCAACAGTATTCGATATCACCCTGCCGGAAGTCCGCAGTTCTGCTCAGGCGGTTGAGTATTTCGTAGAGAACAGCGGTGCTGCCTTGGCTCCAACCATCGCAGGTGCAATCGCGCTGGCGGCCCACAGCAAGCAGTACGCAATCATGATTGTCTGTATCTCAGCTTGGGTTTTATGTTTCTTCCTGTATTTGGGTGCTCTATTCTTTGTGGATGGTGACATCAAGTCTTTGCGTTCTCAACTGGCATCCCGCGCGGCGCAAAACAAGGCAAATATACCTTAGGATATATAAGTACGGGGTGCACCTGGGTGCGCCCCCTTTTTTTCGAATGGAAATTATCCAAATCGATCTGACCAACCACAAGCAAGTCAAGGAATTTCTCGCGCTTCCATTTCACCTTTATTGCGACACTCCACAATGGGTGCCACCTTTAAAATCCGACGATCGCCTGCGTTTGGATCCCAAGAGATATCCGTTTTACAAGCATTCCCACGCTGCATTCTTCATTTCTCAGGGCAAACAGCATACCCTAGGGCGATTGGCGATTCTCGATTCCTCCCTTTATAACCAATATAACCATGCACATACCGCCTTCTTTTATCTGTTCGAATGTGAAAACGACCAGGATGTCGCTACTCAGTTATTTACGAGGGGATGCGATTGGGCGCGTGCGCGAGGGTTGACTAGAATATTTGGCCCGAAAGGGTTTACTGCGCTCGATGGGTTGGGTTTGCTTGTAAAAGGTTTTGATCGGCGACCGGCCTTGGGGTTGCCTTACAACCCGTCGTATTATCAAAACCTTCTCGAGGCTCAAGGATTTACCAGGGCGAATGAAATTATTTCGGGATATTTGGGTCCGGATATTCAATTCTCGGAGAACATTCATAAATTATCTGCGCGTGTCAAGGAGCGACGCGGACTGCGCGTAGTCAATTTCCACTCTCGACGCGAATTGAAAGCAGCTCTACGCAATCTGAAGGTCCTTTATAATGAAGCTCTCGAAGGAACCAGTGACGGAACGCCTTGCACAGATGAAGAAATAAAATCCCTTGCATCCCAAATTTTGTGGTTTGCCGACCCGAGCTTGATCAAAATTGTTTTAAAAGGCGATATACCGGTCGGATTTCTTTTAGCCTATCCCGATATTTCCTCGGCACTTCAAAAAACAAGAGGACGGATCTTCCCCTTCGGCTGGGTGACGATCTTGCGTGAACTTCGTACCACTGACTGGATCAACATCAATGGCGCTGGGATGATTCCAGCCTACCGTGGCTTGGGGGGAATGGCAATATTGTATAGCGAGATGTTTAAAAGCGTGTTTGAAAACCCGCGCTACCATCATGCTGAAGTGGTACAGATTGGGGTCGAAAATGAAAATATGCAGCGCGACATGCAGAATTTTGGCGTGAAATTTTATAAATCGCATCGCACGTACCAAAAGGATCTTATTTAATAGGATGGAGTCCTCGTTCATTTTCTGGCATGGGTTAGGAGGAGAATATGGTCAAAATTGTTGCTGATACTACCTCGGGACTTCCACATGACATGCTGAAATCACTGAACATACCGCTGATCCCCCAGATTGTCATCTTCGGAGAGGATTCTTACCGCGACGACACAGAATTGGATACTGCAACGTTTCTGGCGAAGCTCAAGGCATCCAGCGGACTGCCAAAAACTGCCGCACCACCTCCGGCATTGTACATTCCGATTTTTACCGAGGCAAAAAAGCAGGGGGAGAGTGTGATTGTGATCGCCCCATCTGAAAAGGTAAGCGGTACGGTTCGCGCGGCAATGGTCGCAATGCAGGATTTTCCCGACCTGGACGTGCGCGTGGTTGATTCCTTGACCGTCGCTGGGAACTTGGGAAGCCTGGTTCTCATGGCTGATGAGTGGGCGAAATCTGGCATGGATGCAGATACCCTCGTGAAACAACTAAACGACTGGATTAGACGCGGGAGGATTTACTTCCTGGTAAACACATTGGAATATCTTCAAAAAGGTGGTCGCATCGGGGGAGCAAAAGCCCTGATCGGAAAAATGTTGCAGGTCAAACCCATACTTTGTGTAACCGCGGGACAGGTGGAGCCTTTCGAGCAGCAGAGAACAAAAAAACGGGCACTGGCACGGCTCCTTGAGATCGTCGAGGATCAGTGCCCAAAAAGTTCCGACGCCCATTTATGTGTAATGCATGCCGATGCGATGGCGGAAGCTGGGGAGTTGGTAGTTGAATTAAAATCCAGGATGAACCTTGATTCCATTCCGATCTACGAACTACCTCCGGCGATTGTCGTCCATGGAGGCCCGGGTGTGTTGGCGGTGGGCTTCTTCGTCCATTAAATTCGCTATGGTATAATTTGCGGGCTATTGCGAAAATTCCCACGAGTGTGGTCATAGGAGAGTGTTAATATGTCTGGACACAGCCACTGGGCAACCATCCGCCGCAAGAAGGGTGCGGCAGACGCCAAAAAGGGTGCCATTTTCACTCGCCTGGCGCGTGAAATCGTCATGGCGGCACGCGAGGGCGGAGGAGATCCAGATAGCAATTTCAGATTGGCTCTGGCAATAGAAAAAGCCCGTGCTGGGAACATGCCGAAGGAAAATATCGAACGCGCCATTAAACGCGGGACCGGGGATGATAAAGATGGTGCCATTTTTGAAGAAATAACCTATGAAGGGTTCGGTCCCCACGGAGTGGCACTCATGTTGGAATGTGTCACCGATAACCGTAATCGGGCTGTAGCTGAAATCCGTCACCTCCTGAGCCGAGGAGGTGGGAATATGGCCGAAGCCGGCGCTGTTGGTTGGCAGTTCAGCCGAAACTCATATTTTTCATTTCCCTCCAGGCAATTGAATTTTGACAGGGCTTTCGAGCTGGCTGTCGATGCTGGCGCTGAGGATGTACAGGAAGATGGGGATAACATCGAGATCATCGGTCCCGTGGAGGCTTTCAAGAAGATTAGTGATGCTCTGAAAAAGGCAGGCGTCACCCCTGATGATGCAGACCTGCGTTTGATCTCCAAGCAGGACGTTGAACTACCCGTCGACCAGACGTTGTCCGTTCTTCGTGTGATCGAATCGTTGGAAGAATTGGACGATATAGCTAACGTTTTCCACAACTTAAAAATATCTGACGAGGCTCTGGCGGCTCTTGAGGCTGGATAGCCATGGCGTTGGTGCTGGGGATTGACCCGGGAACGGCGACCACCGGTTACGGCTTGGTGCGCAGCCGGGAGGATGGCAGCCTTGAATCCATCACATATGGCACCATACGAACCCCTTCTGGTATCGACGCCCATAAACGTCTTTCGATGCTTTTCCACCAAATAAATGAGATCTTGCTTCTCCATCGCCCTGACTCGGTTGCGGTGGAGAAGTTGTTTTTCCAGCGAAATATTTCTACTGCAATTGCCGTCGGTCAGGCTCGTGGTGTATTGATGTTGGCTATCAGTGAGGCGGGGTTGGATCTTGCTGAGTACACCCCCAATGAGGTTAAACAAGCTGTGGCAGGTTATGGGAGCGCGGGAAAGAATCAGGTCCAGGAAATGGTGCGGGTGCTCTTGGCGTTGCCTGAAATCCCTCAACCCGACGACGCAGCAGATGCCCTGGCGATTGCAATTACTCATCTGAACACGCAAAGATATGGTGAAAAATGATAGCAACTCTACGCGGTGAAATCACACAAGTGGAAGAAAATGCAATAATTGTTGAAACGGGAGGCGTGGGTTTGCGCGTCTTCGTCCCAAAACCATTGCGAGAACGCGTTAAAGCTGGGGAAGCGATTTTCCTTTTTACCCATATTGTCGTCCGCGAAGATGATTGGAAGCTTTTCGGTTTCGAGATCCAGGCAGACCGCGAATTGTTCACAATCCTGCTTGGGGTGGACGGCGTGGGTCCGAGGATAGCCTTGGCAGTTCTATCGACCCTGAACCTTGATACTGTCCAAAGGGCGGTTTTTAGCGACGAACCTGATCTATTGAGCCGCGTTCCGGGGATTGGTAAGAAGACAGCCCAGAAAATGGTTCTCTATCTCCATGACCGCCTGAAACCAGCCAGCGGTTTGGAAAAAATCGCTACAATGTCTGATGCAGATTCTGAGGTCCTTGCCGCTCTCACTGCGCTTGGATATTCGGTCGTCGAAGCCCAGACAGCCATACAATCCATTCCAAAGGATGCTCCCGATGAGGTTGAGCAGCGCCTGCGCCTCGCGTTACAGCAGTTTACGGGGAAATAGCATATAAGAAATATCGATGGGATGGAAAAGGTTGGCATGAAGCGCCCGGAGTGTAAATGCCCATTCTCGCACATCCCAATTTTAAAGAAGTCTCGCGATTGTTGGATTATCACTATCGAAAATAACAGGCAGTATAATTTGGGGGCATTTTTCTATATGACTATTCAGACATAACCATGTCTCTAATTGCTGCAGACAGCATTTCTAAATCCTTCGGCCCCGTGGACTTGTTCTCCGGTGTCTCTTTTGCCATTCCAAAAGGCTCCCGCTTGGCCTTGGTTGGGCCAAATGGGTGTGGCAAGACGACACTATTACGCATTCTAGTCGGGCTCGACGAACCCTCCAGTGGAAAAATATCGCGCGCCAAAACGCTCCGTATTGGCTACCTCCCCCAGGAAGCTGAATTTGAAATGCAAGGCTCGGTTTGGGATGCCTGTTTTTCCGTTTTTACGGACCTGATCGCCCGGCAGACGGAATTGGAAAACCTGGAAGCGGAAATGGCCAACCAGGAAACCCGCGACCAGGCATTGGCTCGTTACGGTGCTCTCCAGCACGAATTCGAACGTCGTGGTGGCTATAGTTTCCACACTCGTATCAAGCAGGTGTTGACCGGGCTCGGCTTTTCGACCGGTGATTTCTATATGCCTCTGACTCATCTTTCAGGCGGTCAGCGGACACGCGCATTTCTGGCCCGCCTTTTGCTTTCCGAACCAGACCTTTTAATGCTCGATGAACCCACCAACCACCTGGACATCGCAGCGGTCGAGTGGCTGGAAGGATATTTGAGCCAATGGGACGGTGCGGTTGTCATCGTCTCTCATGATCGGTATTTCCTCGACCGGGTTGCCAATGGGATTCTGGAAATGGCCTTTGGCGCTACAGAACACTACCCTGGCAATTACTCGGCTTACCTGCAGACACGGGAACAGCGTTGGGAACATCGCCGGGAAACATTCGAGTCCGAGAAGGAGAAACTGCTCAAGGATGTCGAGTATATCAAGAAAAATATCTCCGGCCAAAACGTCAGCCAGGCAAAGGGCAAGCTCCGCCGACTTAGTCGCATCGTTCAGGCTATCGAACAGGTTGGCATGGATGCTGTGGTTAACCAAAAATGGGCTGCGACCGCTGAAAATGTGACAATCGGGACTTCACCTTTCGGACCGGAAGAAGCGGAACGCAGAGTACGTGCATTGCGCACTCCCAAACGGACACTCCCCCGCCTTCGCCTGAATTTGCGCCCAGCTGTCCGTTCCGGCGAACTCGTCTTACGCACTTCGAACCTTCGCATTGGTTACCCTGACCGTCTGCTTTTTGCCTCGCCGGACATCGTGCTGCGAAGGGGAGAATGTGCCGCCCTGATCGGTCCCAATGGAGCGGGAAAAACCACTTTTCTGAAGACCGTACTCGGTCAATTGGAACCAATGGAAGGGGAAGTGTTGCTGGGAGCTTCCCTGAAGATCGGATATTTTGCTCAGGCGCATGAAGGTCTTAATCCCGAAAACACGCTTGTCCAGGAAATCGATGCTGTCGTGCCGCAATGGCTCCCGGGACAAATCCGCGAGTATCTGGGTAAATATCTTTTCTCCGGGGACGAGGCCTTTAAAAAAGTCTCGGTACTCTCAGGCGGCGAACGCGGTAGGTTGGCGCTTGCAAAACTGGCGTTGCAGGATACCAACTTGCTTTTGCTCGACGAACCCACCAACCACCTTGATATTCCCTCCCAGGAAGTCCTTGAATCGGTTCTGGAAGATTACGATGGCAGTATACTTTTAGTGACGCACGACCGCTATCTGATCGATGCGCTGGGAACCCAAATCTGGGAAATTGAACCAGACGAGTCGCAACTGACCATTTTTGCGGGGACCTATAGTCAGCGCCGGGAAGAGCGCGAACGGCTGGTAGCGCTACGCTCGGCAGAAACTTCTCAGGCAATTATCCAGCGGTCAGCGCGCCGGTCTTCAGACCCCGCAGTTAAAGAAGAACGACGCAGGATCGCCCGTTTGCAGGAATTGGAGAATAAAATCGCTGCACTGGAGGTACAGATCGCTGAACTTGGGCGGAAGCTTGAGCGCCCCCCCAAAGACACGGCGCTGGTTCGCAAGTGGGGGAACCAGTATGCAGCCCTCCAAACAGAGATGGATTCCTGGCTGGCGGAATGGGAGGGATTGCAAAGTTAATCGTCGAGCGATGGATAGATTTCCATCGCTCGTTATTCTTCTATTGTCTTGATGCTTGAAATAATACTGTTATTTACGTTTTATTTTCAGGAAATTTATTTCCTTAACGGTTTTTGGTGGGATATTAACAATGCCTGCTGGTTCCACGTGGACAGTTATATCCGCGGGCGAGATGATGGCATGAATGGCTTTCTCGATCACTTCCGTGGCTGCGTGGGCTTCATTCAACGTGCAATTACCATCCATTGTGATGTGCATATCTATGAAAGTATGTGCACCTGAAGGGCGAATCCGGATGGCGTGGGCGTCTACCACGCCATTTACGGCAGCTGCCACATTTTCGACTTTATCTGCCAGGCCCCTGGGAGCGGTATCCAGCAGGGCGGATACCGTACGCCAGCCGAGTTCCCCACTGATAAAAATAACGATGATTGCAACGATCAATGCTGCGACGGAATCTGCTCTATGCATCCAGTCCAGCCCGGGTACATATCGTGCCACAGTTAGCCCGATCAAACCCAGGATAACAACTGATGATGACCAAATATCGGTGCTAAAGTGAAGAGCATCCGCTTCGAGGGCTTGGCTTTTATACTTGCGGGCAGCTTTATATAGAATACGCGAACGGGTGAAGTCAATAACAATGGAAGCGCCCATCACGATAAACGACCAGATGGAGGCTTCTACTTTAACAGAAACAAAGAAAAGGCGGTTGATCGCCTCGTAAATGATCCAACCTGATGTCGCCAGCAGTAGCACTGTCTCGAATAGGGCTGACAGGTTCTCGATCTTTCCATGGCCGAAGGGATGTTCCTTGTCAGCTGGCTTGTCTGAAACCTGGACAGCGAACAAAGTCATTCCTGCAGCAACCAGGTCGAGTCCCGAATGCGCCGCTTCGGCTAAGATTCCTAGCGAATTGGTTAATAATCCGACGATGAGCTTGAAAGTTGTAAGCCCGATGGCGGCGATGACCGAACTGAGAGCTGCGGAACGTTTATCTTTGCGAACAGCTTGAAGTGTCATGTTTCACTTTCAAATAGGAGCGATTATAACGTAGGAAACGCGAGCCTGATGCAAGATGACGAATGTCACATCTTTCCATCCAATCGCTTTTATTGCTTCAGGTCTAATATTATAGCTTGAGTTCAGAATTTGATTGAACTTCGTATAGCAAACAAAATTAGGGGTTTTGACGAAATAGTCCCACGAGAAGAAAATGAGCAGTTTGTTAACTTGTTCTGCTCCCATCAATTTACCTGAATTGCTTGTCTGGAAGTCGCCCTGGATTTAGAAGATGACAATTTCCAGTCTCGCTACCGCTTTGTCTGCGAAAATTCAACGGAAACAATCTGGTCCTTCAGCAATAAGGAAAGGATTAATATTTACTTATATGAAAAAATTCACGACTATTGCTGGAATGCCTGTAGCAATCCCGGCGCTCCACAGCAGTATCCGCGTATGTAAAGAAGATTTTTACCTTCTTTTCTCTGGAATTACCTTTCCTCTTCTTCGCTTATTTCCTTCATATTCCATTCCCGAACACCTAGAACGGAACGTCGACTTTGGGCATATGCACCCGGATGGCAGCCTCTCCGCTGACAGGGCATTTGTATTCACAAATTCCGCATCCGATGCAGATCTCCCGCAGCACGTGCGGTAGTTGCACGCTGACTGTTTGCCCATCTGGATCCCAAACCTCGGCTTTTTCAAGTTGAATCGCTTTTTGCGGAAGTGGGCACATTTCCTCGCATACTAGGCAGGGTTGGTGGTCTGACCATGGTATGCACCTGTTTTCATTGATATATGCTAGCCCGATCACCTGCACCCGCTTCTCCTCCAAATTTAGCGGCGGAATGGCTTGGACTGGGCAGACTTGCCCGCAGGCGTTGCAGGAATAATCGCAGTATCCCAGCCTTGGTGCCAGGATGGGAGATCCCAGCGCTGCCAGCCCGGCTTCGAAGACAGCCGGCTGCAGCCCTCCCGTGGGGCAGACTCGGATGCACTCATTGCAGCGGGTGCATTTCGTAAAATCCACCGCGTCGGGGTTGGTTTCGCGCACCCCCGGTGGGCGGATCAGGAATGGGCTTTGTCTTTTGGCAGGTCCGTTGCTGTTTAATATGGCGAGGGTCAGAACGGTGCCTCCGATCGCCAGTAAGGCCTCCCGTCTGCCTGGGTCGTAATCGGTCCATTTTTCTGCTGAAAACTCTGGCAGGAACCTGGTTTGGTTGCGTGGACAGGCTTCCAGGCAATCCATGCACATCGTGCATTCGGATGGGTCGCTGGCGTAATTTTTCGCCGGGTCGATTGTCCCGGTGGGACAGATGTCAGTGCAGATCGTGCAGCCTTTACATTCTGTTCCCACCTTTCGCCGGAATATTGCCAGTTTGCTCACCCAGCCCAGCGCCCCCCCCAGTGGGCACAGGTACCGGCACCAAAATCGTTCAGCTAATAGGTCGAGCAGGATCATTCCCAGGAAGATGGCAGCGAACAGTATTCCGTCCCGGTAAAACACGGGTTGTACGGGTAAAATGGCTGGGCGGAATAAATTATCAAAGGTTGCGAGCGGGCCTTCGAAGATCGGCACTTTCACAAGCACGGTCTCAATCGATAACACGATCCGGTCCAGCGCCGGCCAGACACTTGTTGTTAAAGTTCGCAGGAGCAAGGTCAGGGGGTCGAAAAATAATAAGGTCAGGTTGCCCAGCAAGGCAGCTGCGAAGATGATGATGACCAGGTCGAATTTAACACGCCTCCATCCATCCGCCGGGGAGGCGCGCTTTTTCCTCCAGCGTTTCAGTGAAAAAATGTCGAGGATTGTACCCACCGGGCACAACCATCCGCACCATGCCCGTCCAAATACCACGGTAAGCAGGATGACGACCAGCGCCAGGGTTGAACCAGCCAGGAACGTCCGGCTGGCTGCCAGGTGGGCCAGGATCAGAAGCGGGTCCAATCGCATGGGGATATTGATCAGGGTCGCAGGTCCACCATCCTGTCGCGACCAGACGAACAAGGCGATGAAGATGGCCAATGCAAGGTATTGCACGGTTTTTCTGAAAATGATCCACGGGCCCGTGACTTGTCCCATGCGGACCTTCCTTTTCCCCCTTTTTGGGATCGACAACTGGTTTTCCATATTTCTAAAAATTATTAAGCATTGAGTTGCATGACCTGGATATTCAGGTTCTGCAGATCGCTTCGACCCAGGCCCATGCTGGTGGCAATCCTGATGTAGTCCAGGTCTTCAGGTTTCATCCCGAATAAGGAAGTGGCTAAACTGTCTGCAGCCACCACGTCCCGGCTGGCGATCACGGTATCCTTTTGCTGCACGTAAGATAAGTTTCCACCAGTAGGACCTCCCCTGGTCATGATCCGTACTGCATCAACCACGGTCAGTTGGGGTTTGAGCAGGGAATTCAGGTCGGCAATGGATTGATGCAGACTATTGTGCAGCGTCTCCCGGATCCATATCGCGCCCATCAGATTCTTCATCCCCAGGGTGAGAACCGAGGAATCGTGGTTTTTGGCTATGGGTACATTGATCAAAACATCCGCATTAAGAATGTCATCATATACCTTGGTTTTTTTTAGGTAGACTGCATCTGGGATCTTCGTATCCACGTAATGATATTGAATCATGTTGACCATCTCACCGCCGGCTGCTTTCACCTGTTCCTCGATCCCACTGATTTTGTAGGCTTCCGGTCCCGTCCCTCCAAAGGGGTGATCCATCACTTTCACGCTGGCTGCCCCGGCTTCGTAGCACATCTTTACCAGGGTCCCCACCACCCATGGATTGGTTGTTGCGGCATATTCATACGTGTGATATGCAACGCAGATATTGGGCTTGACAACCACATTGGCTCCGCTTGGAACGAAGGCGCTTATGCCGCCCAGGGTAGCGACCGCCTGGCGCACCAGGGCTTCTGGTTCTCCTCCCATGGTCACGGCAATGTCTGGAATTGGCACAGGTGTGCCCGTTGGTGCAGGGGAGGTGTCGGTTGCGGAAGGGAGCCCTTCTGTGGCAGCTCCGGTTGGATGTGATAGTGATGCCTTGGTTGGTTTTCCGGGTGATGAAGCCTCTGAATTAGTCAAGGGAGCGGATGTTGGCAGCACCTTTCCGCAGGCCTCCAGCAAAGCGCTTAAGGTCATGGCTCCCGCTCCAGCTGCCGCTGCTTTCAGGAAGTCTCGCCGCGTAAGTTTACCCATAATTCACCTCCAGCCATTCAGCTTGGTTAACCTGACTTGGGATCAAGAAGCTTTCTCCTGGCTGGGTGCATTCGTTCCACGTTTTGCAGGTTTCCTCTTTTTAGGGGGTTTTCCGATTGTTTTGTTACCTTTCGACTTTACCAGTGCCTTCCCCGTCCTTGGTTTTCTCGTAGCAGGTGTAGCTGTCGCTTCCGCCTTTGGCCCAAACATCTCTTCAAACCAGGCTTGAAGGGAGGCGGTGCCCGCTCCGGCGACCTTGCGTTCAACCTCTCCCCACTGCTCCCCCGCGACGAATCGCCAATCCAGGAAGACATGGCATTGGTATCCGCCCAGTTCCACGAATAAACCCTTATCGCTCAGTTCCCGGCAGGAGCGGATATATTCCAGCCCGGTAACCGTATCCTTGAAAATGGCATAGGTCTCGATTGGCAGATACAAAGCCTCAGCCAGGCTCTTTTGGATAAGGTTGCCGCTGGCTTTATCCATGGATGCTGCCGAAGTCTTGATCCAGCCGCGTGTTTCTGCGAACTTGTTGTGATAGACGACTAAAGCGCGTTCGTTCCCCAGGCGGTTGGAATAGGCAAATACATCTTCGTTTACATTCCCGCTTACATCTCCGCTGCCGGATTGGGCATTGTAAAAGTCGTATAGCCAGAAATTCTCAACGTCAGCAAACAAAGCCCGGCGGTGGGTCAGTGGGAAAATGCGCCATTCATGTCCCCGCACGAGTCCTTCGTCCATTGCTTCATCCCATCTGGCATGCCTGTATTCCATTCCGTATTTCTCGCGATAACCTTCGATTTGTCCGTGCCCAAACATCGGCAGTCCGGGCAAGGTTACCAGAAGGGTGCAAACCCCGAAATACTTATCAGTAGTGCCAAATTGCTCGCTGGCTGTTTTCTCGTCGGGGTTGTTCATGAAATTAACGTAGCGCTTGAGCACCTGCGGGTCGAACTCGAGCGTGTTCTTGATCACCTGGCGATATTTGGCATTGTCCTCGTCGCGCAACATGTGCATGAATGCCGAGTTATAAACGCGGTGCATTCCCAGCGTGCGCACGAAATAACCTTCCATCAGCCAGAATGCTTCTGCCAGCAATAGCGTATCCGGTACCTCAGCTGCCACCCGATCCACCACCTCCCGCCAGAACTCGTTCGGTATTGCCTGCTCGAACTGCTCCCGGGTCATGCCGTGCTCCGAACGGGACGGGATCGCCCCGCCTTGTCCCGGTTCGGGGAACCACAGGCGCTGGATGTGTTTCTTGGCAAGTGTCATGGCTGCATCAAAACGGATTATTGGAAAATTACGGGCCACATGCAGGATGGTCTGGATGATGGCCTCCCGAACTTCCGCTTTGGAATAGTCCAACTGGGCAGTATCATTCCAGGGCAGAGCAGTGCCATCGTTGCCGTGGTAAATGTAGCGTGAGTCGCCGGTCCAGCGGTCCAAACGTTTAAAGACAACAGCAGCGTCGGTTTTATCGTAATAGTGATCCTCGATTTGGATTCCCACCCGTCCGTCGTTCGACAGGTCTGCCCCGTTGAAGGCATAGTTCGGGTAAGGGGAATAAGACAGGCTTAGGAACCAGTCGGGGTGTTCCACCACCCACCGTGAATCGATCCCGATGTGGTTTGGCACCATGTCGGCTGAAAGGCGGATACCATGCTGCCATGCCCGCCATCGCAGATTCTGCAACGCCTCCCAGCCTCCCAGGTCTTCTGCGATCTGGTAATCCATTAGCGAATACGCCGACGCCACGGCTTCGGGCTGTCCCAGCATCTGCTTGATGCGGCGCGAGGCAATGCTTCGTTCCCATAGGCCGATCAACCACAGGCCGGTGATGCCGCGCTCCTGTAAAACAGTCAATTCTTCATCCGGGATCTGGTTGAGGGTGTGGATGTCCCGCTGGTATTTTTTTGATAGCTGGTCGAGCCATACGTAGGAATTTTTGGCGATCAGGACGACGCGCGGCATCCAGTCCTTGTCCGGGCTGAAACGCTCGTATTCTGTGTAATCGTGCCCGGTAAAAGTGAGCAGTGGGGCGCTCCCCGCGAACCCGCCGGGGAAGTTGCCGCGCAGGATGTCTTCCCTGACAAAGTCAAGCCCGCGTAGGATCTTTTGTACAAAACTCTCCCCCAGGATGCTTCCCCAGCGGTTTAGCAGGAATTCCAATTGTGCTGAAAGCGAGTACGGGGCAATTCGACCGGGCGCAAGCAGAACTTCTATTAGTGTCTCCCGGTTTTCCCCTGTTGGTGGTGCAGCTCCAAAAGGAGGTTGAATTCTGAAAAAATCTTTCAACACCCCCACGATCTTTTGGTAGGGGCTGGAGAGCTTGAGCGGTTCCTCGTCGAAGAGTTCTTTATAATCATCCACTGCAGGGTTCTGGTTTGTAACATGCAGGATGAGCATCTCTTCCAGCGCCGCCGCGCGCTTCTGACGGCTACCTGTCTCTAATCCTAGGTATTGCTGGGCATCAATTTCACCCCGGTATACTGCCAGGGGAGGAAAATCTTCGGTAAATTTAATCAGGGCTGCATCCGCATCTAATCCGGCAGCTTCCAGAGCTCGCTCCATCACGCCCGGGTTTTGTATTTCATATTGGTGGATCAGGACATGCAGGATTTCGTCGATCAACCCCATCGCGTTGATTGCACTGGCAGGAACGAATCGCCCTCTTACTTTTGTCATGCTCGCTGAGAAACGCCGGGCTGCTGCAAAATCAGCCAGGATGACATTCCCATTTAATGCGAATAAGCTCTCATCAAATTGATATTTTTCCCTTGCCTTGCGGGACAAGTGGAACTCAAAATGCTTTTCGTCGGGCAATGGATGTGCCGTAGATTTCATCTAGTCTCCTCCACCGATTTACACTACAAAATGCCTCTTAATCATACCAAATAATGGGTTTCCAGGCATCCGCTCATCATGGAGTCGAATACTGGCCTGGAATAAATATATCTGAGCGATTAATATTAAGATTAAAAAGGATAAATGCCTGCCCCCGTGGGGTTCGACCTGATCATTCTCCTCCCTGAATAACGTTCCTCACTAAATTATCGGTTTTTGGGCAGTAGCAGGCCGACCAGCCCGTATAGGATGCCAAGCGCCAGGAACGCAAATTTGAGAGTGGCACACACTCCGGTTAGGATCGTTACGGTATCGGTTATGACATCGTTCAGCAGTTGCTCGGCTTGGAGGATATTTTCCAGGATGTCGAAAGCAGCCGCCGCGAACACCCCGTATGTAGCCCATATCCCAAGCTGCCTGAGCCGGACCGCCATGTTCCGGTGTCGTCCGGCAGCTAATAGCGCCCCCAGTCCCAACGTAAACACGTAGGAGGGGATGAAAAGGAAATCCACGCCGAGACTGAAAGTGGCAAAGAGACTTGACCGTCCGGTCCATGAAGTTAGGATGGTTTGTGCTTTTACCGTTGTCCACGCAAATTGGTGCGAAACGATCCCATATGGGGCTGCAGATGTGACCAGTGTTTGGTTGAGCAGTTGTAAAATGGCGAAGAGCACCAGGGTCCAGACCAGAAGTGCAACGAAGACTGGCTTTCGATTCCACTTGTGGATAAAGGTGAGCGGATGGTTCACGGGATGGCGATCCGGTATACGCGGTGGTTCTTGTATTCCACGCCGTTAAGGTTTTTTAAGTCGGCGCGCATCTGCTTGGTGGTCTCAGCTACCTGGGTCATTTCGACGAACTCGAATTGTTTGAAATCCAGCATGGTTTTGCCCATTTCGTAGTATAGCAGGGCGTTTCCGCCTGTCCCCTGGAACTCGGGCAGGATCCCCATTCCATTGCCCGAGACGGTTTTGGTGCGCTTCATTTCGAGCAGGATATCCACAAGACCGAAGGGGAACAGGCGTCCCTTGGCTCTTTGGATGGCAGCCGAGACATCGGGGAAGGCGAATAGGAAACCGACAATGTCCTCACCGTGCATGATCAGCTTGATCAACCGATGGTCAGCCACATTAAAGACGTTCTGCACGGCATAGTCGATATCGCCCTGGGAGAATGGATAATATTCCCAGTTGTGGATGAAAGTCTTGTTGTAGGTTTGACCGATGCGATGTGCCCAACCTACTAGATCTTTCTTACTCTTGAAGTCTTTGACCCACAAATTACCGCGCTTCAGAGTCCATTGGGCGATCCGTTCCACCCGTTCTGGGATCTTGAACGCCTCCGCTGGCAGGTAGCAGGAGACAAAGTCCACTTCTTTCTCGAAACGCAACGCTTCGATCAGTTTTTTGTAATACGGGTAGTTATAATTCATCATGGTCATCATTTGTCGCTGGACGTAACCCTCGACCAGGAGGCCGTACCCGTCGAATGGGGAAAGCCCTTTCGGTCCGATCAAGGTGTCAAGATTTCGCTCCCGCGCCCACTCAAAAACGGCATTAAAAAGTTCCCGGGCTACATCGATATCGTCTATGCAATCGAAATAATAAAACTGTGCTTTTTTAGTTTTGTGAAAATCGTTAAATAGTTTATTCACCCCCACACAGATGCGGCCTACCACTTTGCCGTCAAAGACTGCTAAAAAGAAATCAGCTTCGGAATACTCAAAGAATGGATGTTTCTTGCGGTTGAGAGGCAGGTATGCATCCATGAACAGGGGCGGTACCCACTGCGGGCAATCTTTATATAAATCGTAATAAAACTCGACAAAGCGTTTAACCTGGGACTTGTTTTCGGTATCGACCTTTTCGATGGTGAGCATTGGAACTCCTTTGACCGTCCCGAATATACTTACAGTATATAACACAATCTTCTTTTCTGGATACGAACGCCTCAGACCATGCGATATGAAACCCCGGTCTTCAAAAAAGACGTCACAACAATTATTTCCTCCGGCGAAGGTAATAATTCCAATAAATTGTGCGATAATGGTGTTGTTTGTGGACCTGCTCTAATACATAATCGCGTTGAAGATTCCCTTTCAATTAAATAAAGGATAGGAGCTTGCCATGCCAACTGTTCGAACTGAGGAATTCCATGTGAACGGAGAGGAGCTGCTCTCGAAGATTAAAAAACTTGTCCACGAAGGGAACATCCGCAAGATCATCATCAAGGACAAGGACGGCAAAGTCTTGATCGAGTTTCCGCTGACATTTGGGGTGGTTGGTCTCGTCTTGGCGCCTACGCTGGCTGCGGTGGGAGCCATTGCCGCCCTTGTCACCGAGGCGACCATCGTGGTGGAAAAAGACGTCTGACCGTTTCCCCGTGAATACCCTCGTTTGTTGTGCCGATGACTATTCTCAACAAATAAATAGCCTGCATTGGAATTAAATTGCGGGTGATTTGTTTTACTCTTGGAATAAAACTGATTTCAACTCAAGCTATAAACCCCGTGCTGATATTTTTCCTGTTTATAAGATTATGCACCTGCCCAATTTCCATGAATGACGTATTCGAGGCGCAATGAAATCATTCACCAAACCTCCACATGAAGAACTGACCCTGCAGCGGACGCAACGCGCCACCACTTGCGCTCAGACCGGGATTCTGCCATCTCGTGTTGACCTGACCTTGTCTGAAGCACTTGTGCTTGGCTTGCTCAGGCAAGACGTGAAAACATATATTACGGTGTTGGGGCATGGCTCGACAGAAGTTGGGGAAGTGTTGCGCGTATATCAGCAAGCTGGTTTGGTAAGCGTGTTTGGCGTACGAAGCGAGATTGAAGCTTCGCATGCTGCTTCTGCTCTGCGTTGGATCACGGGAGAGAAGGCTGCCGTGGTCACCTCCATCGGTCCGGGTGCATTGCAAGCTATGTCTGCCTCGCTGGTTGCATCCTCGGATGGCATTGGTGTTTGGTATTTGCTTGGTGATGAAACAACCGAGGATGAAGGTTTTAATATGCAGCAGATCCCCAAGCACGAGCAGGGTCTATTCCTAAAGCTTGCAGCTACCATCGGTCGGGCCTATTCGCTGCATACCCCCCTGGCGCTTTCCGCTGCCCTTCAGCGCGGCGCTGCAACTGTGGATCATCCTTATCGACCGGGACCGTTCTTCCTGCTCCTGCCATTAAATACACAGGCCGCGTGGCTCACCGGTTTTAATTTGGACGAACTGCCTCAAGTTCAAACGGTTTCCCTTGGCGCAGCGGATGGAGATTATTCCCGGGTAGTTGAGGAGATTAACAGGGCGAATCGGGTGATCATCAAGGTCGGAGGTGGCGGACGGCTGGCAGGTTCGGCCTTGAAGGTCTTGATGGAAAGGTCGGGCGGGGTCCTAGTCTATACACCCATCGCCACCGGTTGTGTCACATACAACCATCCCCAAAATATGGGCGTGGGAGGTTCAAAAGGATCCCTGTGTGGAAATTATGCGATGGAGCAGGCCGACCTCCTTATCGCGGTGGGGACTCGGGCAGTCTGCCAGTCGGATTGTTCGCGCACTGGGTACCCAAATGTGAAACGAGTCATCAACATTAACGCTGATTTCGACGATGCCAGCCACTATAACAATACCTTCATGCTTATCGGGGATGTTCGGCAAACACTGGAAAAACTCAATCGGACCTTTGGTACGGAAATCGCAGAGAAATCGGATTGGCTTTCAACCTGTATAGCAAAAAAATCTGAATGGCAGGAAATTAAAGAACAGCGCTTCCGCACTCCGGTTCTGGAGGATGATTATTGGGATGGACCAGTCCTGACCCAGCCTGCGGTAATTAAGACTGCCACAGACTGGGCTAAAACGCACGGCACCGTTTGTATATTCGACGCCGGGGATGTTCAGGCGAACGGATTTCAGGTTGTCGAGGATGATACCCCCCGTCAGACGTATACGGAGACTGGAGCCAGCTATATGGGATTTGCGGTTTCAGCATTGCTGGCGACAGGCGTGGCATCGAATCCGTTCTACGCATTGGCGCTTACAGGCGATGGGTCCTTAACCATGAATCCCCAAATTTTAATTGATGGCGTCCAGCACGGCGCTCGCGGTTGCATTTTGCTTCTCGATAATGGTCGCATGGGGGCGATCGCTGGCTTGCAGGAGGCCCAATATGGGGTGGCTTTCGCCACATGGAATACCTTGAAAGTGGATTATCTGGCTTGGGCACGTTCTGTCCCTGGTCTGTTGGCTTTGGATGGCGGGCGGACGGTGGCATCGCTCCAGGTTGCTCTTGAACAGGCTGGTCAGCACTCTGGGCTTTCGCTTATCCATGTGCCGGTCTATTTCGGACCGGACTCACTCGGTGGGATGGGTGTCTACGGGGGCTGGAATGTCGGAAACTGGTGTGAAGATGTACAGGCCTTAAGACATGAAATCGGGCTGTAAAAATGGTTGACAACGGAATCTTTGCCGGACTGCATGGCGCTTATCCGCGCGCCCTTTACCGTGCCATGGGATACTCCGACGCTGATTTCAGCAAGCCGTTGATTGGGGTTGTCAATTCGTGGAACGAAGTAAATCCCGGACATTTTCATTTGCGTCAGCTCGCAGATTGGGTCAAGCAGGGAATCCGCGAGGCTGGTGGCGCACCCGCTGAATTCAATACGGTGGCTCCCTGTGACGGGATCGCTCAGGGTAATGGCATGCACTATGTTCTTCCCCTGCGGGATGTGATTGCCGCCTCCATAGATTTAATGGTGGGCGC
>Ga0326726_10001220_pt1 | contig 23968 bp, 21 predicted proteins | sample MHFenrmetagenome_2_FD_207603 | JGI IMG/M metagenome (GOLD analysis project Ga0326726, IMG submission 207603) | Lab enriched peat soil microbial communities from Michigan Hollow, Ithaca, NY, United States - MHF15MN | ecosystem: Environmental > Terrestrial > Soil > Wetlands > Peat | place: USA... | reverse complement strand
TGACAGCTTTTACCGGTTTGGGTTCACTGACTTCTTTGACAGCTTTTACCGGTTTAACTTCTTTTACTTCCTTAACTTCTGCAATTTCAACAACTTCTTTGACTTCAGGGATTTCTTTTTTCTCCTTCAGCGGCCTTTTTTCTTTTATCTCTTTTCCCTTTGGAAGAATGACTTGTTTTATTTCTGGTTTATCAGCTTTTTTTCTATGGCGTCTTACACCATAAGTACCAAGAATAATTTTGCCTCTCCTGGTTTTTTTATCACCTTTTCCCATACTATTTACTTTTATTTTAAAACACTTTTTGAGAATCGCGCAAAGTTAATAATATTCTTTATTGTTAATTAATAATTTTAGGCTTTCCTGAGACTGCAGGCATTTTCATTCTGTAAGATCAGGGCAGAACGTGTCAAAAAAACGAAAAACAGGTAATAATTATGAGACGAAAAGAAAGAGAAATAACCGGTATTGATGAGATCGAGGCAATAATATCACGTTGTGATGTATGCAGAATAGCTTTAGCAGATGATAATATTCCATACATTGTCACAATGAATTTTGGATATTCCGGAGGAGAAGATAAAAAGCTCTTTTTCCATTCTGCTGGTGAAGGCAGGAAAATAGACATGATCAGAAGGAACAACCATGTATGCTTTGAAATGGACACAGATCATGCTCTTAAAAGCGGTACGAAAGCCTGCGATTTCAGCATGAAATACAGCAGCATAGTGGGATGGGGTGACATTTTTTTTGTAAATGAAAATGAAGAAAAAAGGATAGGACTGAATTCGATAATGAGGCATTATTCCAACCAGACAGAATTTACATATAAACAAACAGTCTTTAAGAAAACAACTATCCTGAAGCTGGTAATAAAAACCATGACCGGAAAGAAAATCTGACAAGACATCTCGAGTTTGTCATCCCTGACGGTAATTCTTGAAGATCCGTCTTGTCAGCCACATCATTATTCCTTCCGGAACTACTAAAGCAATACTGAAAAGGAGTTTGGATATTTTTCCGGGCACAATTACCTTTTTCCCTTTAAACATACCTGTTAAAACTTCAGCAGCAACCTCGCCGGGGTTTAATGCTGATTTCTGTCCGAACCAACCATTTCTTTCAATTCTGTCAAGCGTATTATTATTTGTCCTCACGGCTGATGGTACAGCAACACACGTTTTAAGGGACGATCCTTTTAGTTCAGATTCCAGTGCCTTTGTAAGATAGTAGACATATGATTTTGTTGCGAGATAGATACTTTTATAAGCGGTTGGAAGATATCCTCCAAAACTACTGATGTTCAAGATATAGGATCTGTTATGAGTTTTAAGCTCAGGAGTGAAAAAGACTGTCAGCAGGGTCAATGCCCTTACATTCAGCAATATCATGTGATCGACCTGCTTTTGTGAATAACCTTCTATCGGACCTTCATAACCGATCCCGGCGTTATTGACAAGGATATTTACCCTGAGCCGGTGATTCTGTACAAATTCGAACAAGTTTTCCGGTCCGTTTTCCGTGGTCAGATCAATCTCAACACAGTAAGAGCGGATTTTAAATGCTGATTCAAGCTCTTGGCATAGATCAGGTAAACCCTGACCTGGCAGTGAACTAAGGATCAGGCTGTGTCCTCGAGCAGCCAGCTCTTTCGCTATCGACCTGCCTATGCCGAGACTGGCACCTGTCACGACCGTACATACATTACTTTCCTTTTCCATTCTATTTTGTTTTTAACCACTTTATTGTATTGGATACACCTTCGGAAAGTGGTGTAATTCTGTAGCCAAGTTCCTGAACAGCTTTATCACTTGACATGATCCAGTTGTTCAGGTATTTGTCAAGCCAATCCATGGTTATTGCCGGAGGTGATCCACTGATTTTCGAAATGAACATAAACCCTTTTATGATACCTTTCATTAATCCCGCGGGCAGATTAACCAGAATTCTTCTCTTTCCTGCTGTCTCCCCGATAATGTCAAACAGTTCACGGAAAGAATGATTTTCGCCCCCCAGAATATAACGTTCCCCGGTTCTTCCATTTTTGGCTGCAAGAATATGACCTTCAACTACATCATCTATAAAAACATAGTTTCCCATCGATTTACCGTTACCAGGGACTATCCTCCATAATCCTGAAATATACAATCTGATTATTTTAGTCAATGAGTTGCTTTCTGTTAGCTTTCCAGGGCCATAAACCCGCGTTGGATTAACTGTTATGACATTTAAACCTTTTTTACTATAGTCAAGAGCAATCTTTTCTGCTTCAGCCTTGGTTTTTTCATACAGGGTATGAAGTTGGGGATCCTGATTTGTCATTTCATCAACAGGCTTTCCGTCGTGAGAATAGCTCATTGTGCCACCCGTGGAAGTAAAGACAACCTTTTTTACATTTCTTTCAAGAGCCGCTTCGAAAACATTCACGGTTCCTCCCACATTGATTCCGGATACTACTGATGGATCTTTATATGATGGTTTTGTCCAGGCTGCCAAATGGAATACCCAGTCACAATCCTTCATTCCTGTCAGGAGGCTGGATTTATTGAAGAGATCTCCTTTTATTAAAGTGACCTTGTCCTTTCCGGTAAACGATGTAGCTGAAGGATTGCGGGCAAGAAGGGTCACAGTGTGATCTTCTGAGATAAGCTTTTCTGTTAATCTTGTACCAATAAATCCTGTGCCTCCGGTTATAAAAATTCTCATTCTTCGGTGCTGCTAAGATTTAGATGAACTTCGGGATTATGATATAAAGAAAACAAATCGGTCAAAACTGCAATTAGTGAGTGGATTAAGAAGGCTGGTATAAATGATCCGGTTAACTGGCTTAAAAGGCAGAGAATTATGCCGATCGGAAGTGTGCCTGTTGCCACAAGTCTCCCCTGAGGAAGATGTACCAAAGAATAGAGCAGAAGATTTATTAGCATTGCCGGCCAAAACCCAAATGCCTCGCTGCACAGGAACCAGAGAACTCCCCTGAACAGAAACTCATATCCGAGAATATAGAACAGCCATGCAGAAACTGAGAGAACAATATGCCGGGGGAACCAATTCTCTATCTTAAGCTCGGGTGACATTTCCTGTACCTTCCTGCTTTTTGACAATTTAAAGGAAACAAATGCCGTAAAAAAGATCAGGATAACCAACAGATACCAGAATTGGAAGGTGCGTCCGATTACTAATCCGATCGTGGAAGGTATTACCTTCAGTATTAAAATAAAAACAATAAAGGGGATTATTCCTGTGAATAGAATTCCGGTCAATTTATATGAAATGAATTCATTGGTTTTAATTGATCCTGAAGGGAATAAAGGTCTTATCAAAAGATTCAGGAAAATCTTCTGTTTAGCAAAGTAATAATATAGACAAAACATAAAAGGAACGGAGAAAACGGCAATAAAGGCTAAAACCTCAGCTGTTAATTTATTATCTCCCATAAAAAAATCGGATTTCAGGAATTCATAAAGACTAATGCACCAAAATATAAAAAACCATATGATTTTCAAAGGCTATCCGTAAAAAAGGATAACTTGCGATACGTTTATCAAATCAAAATTATGGAAACATTAAACGATCTCAGGCTGGCTGTTTTAATCGATGCCGATAATATCCCATACAGTAATGTTAAAGGGATGCTTGAAGAGATAGCTAAATACGGGACTCCCACATTTAAGAGGATCTACGGTGACTGGACCAAACCTACTGTATCAGGATGGAAATCAGTGCTTCTTGAAAATGCCATAACTCCGATTCAGCAGTACAGCTATACCCAGGGGAAAAATGCAACTGATTCAGCCATGATAATTGATGCAATGGATATCTTATATTCCGGCAATGTTGATGGATTCTGTCTTGTATCGAGCGATAGTGATTTCACCCGCCTGGCAACAAGATTAAGGGAAACCGGAATGAAGGTAATAGGAATAGGTGAACGTAAAACTCCTTCTCCTTTTATCATCGCCTGTGATAAATTCATCTATCTTGATATAATAAACACTCCATCCATCGTACCGGATCAGGTCGAGACCAGGAAAAAACCGGGAAAACCTTCCCGCAGTAAACCAAGAAGCGACGAAAGCGATCAGCAGAGTCAGATTCGAAGGGCAAAGCGCCTTATTGCATCATCAATAACAGATCTTGCGGATGAAACCGGATGGGCATATCTTGGAGATGTAGGCAATCTGATCCTTAAAAAACAGCCTGATTTCGATCCCCGGAATTATGGCTTTGCAAAGCTCACACCGCTCATCAGGTCGCTTGATTTTGAGATTGATGAGAGAGATTCAGGACAGAATAATATCAAACATATTTATATCAGAAACAGGAAATAGGGAAATAAGGGAATAAAGAAATAGAGGAAATAAGAAGCTGAATCTTAAATGGGTAATTTCATTACCGGTTTTTTTCTGTGTCAGAATAGAATCACAGAGTGAACAATGCAAACTTATAGTTGTTTATTAAGAACAAATGGTGCAAAAAGCCGCTTTTGAAGATTGATATGTATACCCAGAGAGAATATCTTTTCACGAAAAAGCAGGTAAAAGCAACATATTGTGAGTTTTTATTTTCAGATATCAAAAATAAATATGACCTTTGTTACTGTTTATTTACTTAATTATTGAATTATGAACATTTATGTAGGAAGTCTTCATTTTAAAATGAGTGAAGCAGAATTAAAAGAAATCTTTGAAGAGTATGGCGAAGTTGCATCCGCTAAAGTCATTATTGATAAATACTCTGGGAAAAGTAAAGGATTTGGTTTCGTTGAGATGCCAAACGAAGCCGAAGCTAAGAAGGCCATTGAGGAACTTAATGGTGCTGAAGTTCAGGGCAGAAAAATAATTGTTAACGAATCTATTGAACGGACCGACAGAAAAAGAGATTTCCGAGGCGGAGATAACGACCGCAGAGGAGGCGGCGGTAACAGAAGGGATAATTACAGGTAGGCAACAAAAAACTCAAGAACTATGAAAGGTACTGTTAAATGGTATGACAGGGTTAAAGGTTACGGGTTTCTGCAGACAGAAGATCAAAAGGATATTTTTATCCATCGTTCAGGTCTGGAGGTTCCCCAAACCGAACTTGAAACAGGACAGGCAGTTGAGTTTGAAGTCGAAATGAGAGAAAAAGGGCCTGTTGCTATCAAGGTAAGAAGAGTAGATTAATTTTTGCTCGGATCTATAATTTAAAGAGGCTGAACGATCGTTCAGCCTCTTTTTTTTGCTCCCATTCACCTTAAAGGGGAGCTTAAAATTCTTAAAACCTCCCGAAGATTGAGTATTTTCCAGTATTGCAGAAAATAGATGAATAGAGGAACAAGCTATTGACACTGGTTTCTATCTTCCTTTCCAGGTGAAGTACAGGCTGACCTTTTTCAAGTTTAAGGAACCTGCTTATTTTGGGTGAAGGTGAAATTGCTTTTATCCTTTGCTCCCCCCCCTTAATTTCGATATGGTAATGCTCCCGCAGAATTTTGAAAAGGGATCTGTTTTCAAACTGCCTGGAAGTGATCCGGGGCAGATTAATATTTGCAATAAAGCTGATATCGTAGAATATCGGAATTTCGTCGAGCAGACGAAGCCTCTCCATATGGATGCATCCTGATTCTTTCTCAAGCTCTGCCAGAGGGAACATAAAATCCGCGGGCCATGGTTTAAGAGCAGGTTTCACAATGATCCTGGTTTTCAGGTTTCTGCTGCCCACAGCTGAAGTTGTCCCGGAAACTGACAGAATCCCGATATCCCTTGGTGGATGCTGAACAATACTTCCTTTACCCTGATGCTTCCTGATATAGCCATCATTGGCAAGACAAGCCAGCGATTGACGAACTGTTGGACGAGTCATACCATATATCTGGCAAAGCTCATTTTCAGACGGCAGAAGGTCGCCTTCACTGTAAACACCTTCGTTGATGTGCTTGCGAAGGACTTCGTAAAGTCGTCTGTATTGCGGTATTGAACCGTCCGATGTCATCTGGGCAAAATTTTCTGTAAATATAGTTATTTTTTACTTGTAAATACAAGTTATTATTATTATTTTTGTAATCCCATTATAATTAACACTATCGATTTAATAATAATAATACACTAGCGAACTTATAATAACAAGTTAAAACAATTAACAATTAACAATTAACAATTAACAATTAGTAATTAACAATTACCAATAATCAGACTATGGCAATACCAGTCATAATGCCGAGGCAGGGTCAGTCGGTCGAGACCTGCATAATTACGAAATGGTTCAGACAGAAAGGAGACGCGGTCAAGACCGGTGACCTTCTTTTCTCATATGAAACTGATAAAGCTGCCTTTGATGTGGAATCACCTGCCGATGGAACGATCCTGGAGATTTATTATGGCGACGGTGCCGAAGTACCTGTTCTTGTTAATGTAGCATTTATCGGTAATGCAGGAGAAATAGTTGATCCAATAATCGCTCCGGCAATAGAGGAATCCGGAAAGTCAGATAAAATTCTGGAGTCACCTGAAACAAGAAAATCAGCAGAACCAGTAAAGAAATCAGAGACCGCTGAGGAACCATGTGATCTGAAAATCAGGATATCACCCAGGGCAAAACGGTATGCAGAAAAAAATAGTCTGAATTATTTCGACATTCACGGGTCAGGGCCAAATGGCAGGATTGTTTGCAGTGATATCGAGAAGGCACTTTCTCCATCCCGAATCAAGGGAAAAGAGACTCAGGAACCAACAGGTGAATTCACTGAACAGCCGCTTACAAATGTCCGCAAGCTTATTGCAAGGACCATGCTTGCATCGCTTCAGAACTCTGCGCAGCTTACTCATCATATGAGTGCAGACGTCCGTAAAATTCTTGAGGCGAGAAGGAAAATCAAAGAAGGATTGCAAAACGGATCTGAAAAACAGGATATAACCCTGAATGATATGATCTGCCTTTGTGTGATAAGGGCGATTAAGAAATTCCCGGAGATCAATGCCCACCTCCTTGAGGACCGCATTAAAGTGTTTAATAAAGTCCACCTCGGTATTGCGGTCGACACTCCGCGCGGACTTATGGTTCCGGCAATAAAAAATGCCGATGAAATGGACCTTCCAACACTCTCGCGGGAGTTAAAATCAGCAGCTGATGCGTGCAAAAAAGGAAACATCAATCCTGAGCTCATCCAGAGTACTGCAGCCTCATTCACTGTTTCAAACCTCGGGAACTACGGCGTTGAGATCTTTACACCTGTTATTAATCTTCCCCAGTGCGCCATACTTGGGGTATGCACGATCATAAACAGACCTGTTGATCTCGGCAATAACACATTCGGGTTCGTTCCTTACATTGGATTATCGCTAACGTACGATCATCGTGCAATAGACGGCGGCCCGGCAACACTGTTCCTGAAAGAAATAAAAGAACAGATTGAAAAATTTAATTATTAGTAAAAGTAAAAGATTGCTTCTCCCGCTCCGCGGTATCGCAATGACGGTTAACGCAAAGAATTCCCCCTTAAAAGGGGGTAGGGGGATATAAAAATTTAAAAACACTCAAAATGCCAAAAAGTCAAAATATAAACCCCAAGGAAATCCGTAAGCCTCAGTTCATAGAATTCGGGAAGATTCCTGTAAACCAGTATAAAAAGTCTATCGACGAAGAAAAGGACAACTTCAGTACCGGCGACTTTGTAAGAATTTATCATGATATGGTTATTATCAGGGAGTTTGAGACAATGCTTAACCTGATAAAGACAACAAACGAATATAAAGGTATTCCCTACAATCACCCGGGCCCGGCACATCTTTCAATCGGCCAGGAGGCTTCAGCCGTAGGAATGGCATACAATCTTGATATTGACGATTTCATCTTCGGATCGCACAGAAGTCATGGAGAAATAATTGCCAAAGGATTGTCAGCCATTCACAAGCTCGATGAGGAGGTTCTTTATACGATAATGAAAACCTACTTTGGAGGAGCCGCGCTTAAGGTTGTTGAAAAAGGATTTACAGGTTCAGTCAGGGAACTTGCAAGGCACTTCCTTCTATATGGCGCACTTGCCGAGATATTTGCAAGGGCCAACGGATTCAATAAGGGTCTGGGCGGTTCAATGCATGCATTTTTTACACCATTTGGAATATATCCGAACAATGCTATTGTAGGTGGTTCCGGAGATATTTCAGTAGGTGCAGCCCTTTATAAAAAGATTAACAGGAAACCCGGAATAGTAGTATGCAATATTGGCGATGCCTCAATGGGATGCGGACCGGTATGGGAAGGTATTGCATTTGCAACAATGGATCAGTACAAGACTTTATGGGATAGTGAATACAGAGGAGGATTGCCTCTCATTTTCAACTTCATGAATAACCTTTATGGAATGGGCGGCCAGACCATGGGTGAAACGATGGGATACGGCATCCTTGCCAGGATTGGCGCCGGTGTAAATCCCGAAATGATGCATGCTGAGAGAGTCGACGGATATAATCCGCTTGCCGTAATTGATGCCTTCAAGCGTAAAAAAGAGATTCTCCGTGAGAAAAAGGGACCTGTACTTCTTGATACTCTTACTTACAGGATAAGCGGACATTCCCCCTCGGATGCATCCTCTTACAGGTCAAAAGAAGAAATTGAAGCATGGTTGAAAGAAGATTCGATAATTGCTTTCGGTCACAAGCTTACAGAATCAGGAATTGCGAAGCCGGGACTTCTTGAGGAAATCAGGGAAGAAGCCGGGGAACTTCTTACACATATTCTTAGGCTGGCTATTAACGATGAAGTCTCACCCAGACTTGATCTTCAGAAAGATCCCGATGAAATCGGCCGTATGATGTTTTCAAATCAGTCAGTTGACAAGATGGAAGACAGGGTGCCCGAAGTGCTTCTTCCTGTCGATGAGAACCCGAGGGTCAGATCATTGAAAAACAAGGAGAGGTTCTTCAAGGATAAGGAAGGCAAGTCAGTTTCAAAGGCTAAGCTTTTCCAGCTCCGCGACGGAATTTTTGAAGCAGTTATTGACCGCTTTTATAAAGATCCTACCCTGGCAGCCTGGGGTGAAGAAAACCGTGACTGGGGTGGTGCTTTTGCAGTTTACCGCGGTCTGACGGAAGCTCTCCCCTATCACCGTCTCTTCAATTCGCCTATTTCCGAAGGAGCAATTGTCGGAACTGCAATTGGTTACGGGATGTGTGGTGGACGTGTAATTGCTGAGATAATGTACTGCGATTTCCTGGGGCGATCAGGCGATGAGGTGTTCAACCAGCTTCCAAAATGGCAGGCAATGAGCGGAAATATAATAAAGATGCCTGTTGTGGTAAGGGTTTCTGTCGGGTCAAAATATGGTGCCCAGCATTCCCAGGACTGGTCATCGCTTGTTGCACATATACCAGGATTAAAGGTTGTCTTCCCGGCTACTCCATACGATGCCAAAGGGCTTATGAATAGTGCATTACAGGGAACCGATCCGGTAATTTTCTTCGAAAGCCAGCGACTTTATGATACCGGCGAGATGTTTCACGCTTCAGGTGTCCCCGAAGGTTACTACGAGATCCCTCTTGGAGAACCTGACATTAAAAGATCAGGCGATGATATTACAATACTGACAATAGGAGCTACTTTGTATCCTGCAATAAAGGCGGCTGATATTCTTCAGAAAGATTACGGATTTAACGCTGAAATTATAGATGCACGCTCACTGGTCCCGTTTAATTACAAACCTGTAATTGAATCTGTGAAGAAAACAGGAAGAATAGTGCTTGCCAGCGATGCATCGTCAAGGGGCTCATATCTAAAGGAAATGGCCCAGACAATTACTGAGCTTGCTTTTGACTACCTCGATGCCCCTCCTGTTGTAGTAGGTTCCAGAAACTGGATTATTCCCGCGCATGAAATGGAGAATTTCTTTTTCCCCCAGCCCGAATGGATCATCGATGCAATTCACGAGAAGATAATCCCGCTGAAAGGGCATGTCTGCAGAACAGATTTCTCAGCAGTCAAGTCTTTAAAATTAAACAGAGATGGTGTATAGTTCCTTTTAATATCTTTACATGCCTATTCTATTAAAATGGAAAATGTAATTGAGAATATAAAAGCTAAAAAAGGCTTTATTATCGATATGGATGGTGTAATCTATCATGGTAATATATTGCTGCCGGGTGTCACAGCTTTTTTAAAATGGCTTGAAGAATCCGGGAAGAGTTACCTGTTCCTGACCAACTCCAGCCAGAGAACCCAGAAGGAATTGCACGAGAAGCTTCAAAGACTGGGGATTAATGTGGGAGAAGAGCATTTTTATACAAGCGCACTTGCCACAGCCGGATTCCTGGCAAGCCAGAAACCTAACGGTAGTGCTTATATTATAGGCGATGCAGGACTTATTCACGCCTTATACAGCATTGGCTATACGATAAATAATGTCAATCCCGATTATGTGATAGTGGGTGATACAAACAGCTACAGTTTTGAAAAGATAGAGATGGCAGTAAACCTGGTTCTAAGGGGAGCACGCCTCATAGGTACAAATCCTGATATAAGTGGTCCGGTAGAAACAGGTATATCACCATCAGTTAAGGCTTTGATAGCTCCTATCGAAATTGCTTCAGGGAAAAAAGCATATTACGTCGGCAAGCCCAATCCGCTTATGATGAGAATTGCCCTTAAAAAACTGGGTGTTAAGCGGGAAGAGGCTATTGTTATTGGTGATCGTATGGATACTGATGTAAGATGCGGACTGGAATCAGAAATAGATACTGTCCTTGTTTTAAGCGGGATCACTAACAGGGCTGATATTGATAATTTTCCGTATCGCCCGCAATATATCCTTAACGGCATTATAGATCTGGTCCAGTAAGTATAGCCAATGAAGAATTCAGAGAATTACAAAAAAGAACGAAAGGAAGTCGCGATGTTCATGCGGCGTCTTTACCGGCAAGGGCTTACCACTACCTCAGGAGGGAATATCAGTCTTAAAATATCAGACGATATTATTGTAATAACCCCTTCCGCTACTGATAAAGGTAGAATGAAGTGGAAAGAAGTCGGGATAATGAAGCTCAACGGCAAAAACCTTACACCTGACCTGAAGCCTTCAATAGAATATGAAATGCATCTTTCAATTTACAGGAAAAAGAAGGAAATTTCAGCCATTGTGCATGCTCATCCCCTGTTTGCCTCAGCATTTACTGCAATGAAGTGTACGATCTACACTGATCTCACAGCCGAAGCAAAAGCCATCTGCGGAGATCCCTGTTTTGTTCAATATGCACTAATGGGTTCAAGGGAGCTTGCATCCATTGCTTCTGAAAGCATTTTGAAATCTGATATCCTTTTGCTTGAGAATCACGGAATACTTACAACAGGGTCTTCAATACTCCAGGCTTTTGACAAGCTTGAAGTTCTGGAGAATGCGGCAAAAATGACTATGATCGTTGAGCTGACGGGGAAGAAAAAGCCGCTTACCAAGGCAAGGATTCTGGAACTTGAGAGGTTATTCAGGTGATCTGGACAGCCAATAATGGTATAACGGCTCCTGTTTAACAGAAACTAACATTAAAAACTGCATACACTAATACCTTAAAAAGTGGACAAGTATTTCCTGGATGACTTTCCCTCTCTGGAAGAACTAAAAAAACAATTCAACAAGAACGATTTACCCCCATTCAGGGAGGCAAACGCTCATATCCATACTCCATATTCATTCAGCGCATTTCCCGACATGGCAACTTTATTCAGGCTGGCTAAAGATGAAAACATTGGTGCACTGGGAATTAATGATTTTTTTGTAACTGACGGTTACAAATCTTTCATCAACCTATCTTTACAAAACTGCATTTTCCCTTTATTAAATATTGAATTTATCGGACTATTAAGAGAGGAACAGAAAAAAGGTATCAGGATTAATGATCCGAACAACCCCGGAAGAATATATTTCTGCGGAAAAGGGCTGGATTATCCATTCAATCCGGGATTCTTCCAAAACATGAGGTTGAAGTCAGTCATAAGAGAAACCCAGAATCAGATGAAGGCAATGATCTCAAAGCTTAATAAGCTTATAGAGCCTGTCAATCCTTCAATAACCCTCTCTTATGATAATATTAGGACCAGATATGCTCATGACCTGGTCCGTGAACGGCACCTGGCCAGAGCGCTCAGGACCTCAGCAGCTGAAGTATATTCTGATCAGGAGGATCAAATCAGATTTCTTGAAAAAATCTATGGCGGGAAAAAATCTAAAGCAGGTGCCGGGAATACTGCTCAGTTGGAAAACGAGATTCGGTCAAATCTGTTAAAGAGCGGAGGCGCAGCATTTGTTGAAGAGAATAAAGATTCATTTCTTGAACTTGACAAGATCATAAAAATAATTATTAAAGCCGGTGGCATTCCATGCTATCCGGTCCTGCTTGATGATCTTTCCGGTAAGTACACCGAGTTTGAAAGTGATAAGGAAAAGCTTGCAAAAACACTTTCTGTGAACAAGATAGGATGTATCGAACTCATCCCGTGTCGTAACAGCCTTTCTGTTATCAGAGATTTTGTAACTTATTTTCATGAAAGGAATTTTCTGGTCACTTTCGGTACAGAACATAATACTCCCGAAATGGTGCCCTTAACAGTAACTGCACGGGGATCGGAAAAACTGGATGATGAAATGAAACGTATAGCATGGGAAAGTGTTTGTGTGATTGCGGCACATCAATATCTCAGGGCAAAGGGAATGCAGGGTTATGTCCTACCCGATGCCACCGCAAGTATCGAACAGAAAAGAGAGCTTGCTATCCTTGGCAAGCTAGTCATCGAATTTTTCCTGTCAAAAAAATAAAAATATGAAACCGGAAATCGCTCAACTGATTGAAGTATCCAGATTTTACGGAAACAACAAGGAGTATGTTATTGCCGGCGGTGGTAATACATCTTACAAGGATGACCAGACAATCTGGATAAAATCCAGCGGTCAGCCGCTTGCTATGCTTGATGAAAACGGACTTGTTGCATTGAGCAGAGAAAAACTGCGCATCATTTCCGGCAAGATATATTCAGATGATCCCGAATCGCGCGAAGAGCAGGTTAAGAATGACCTTTTCAACAGTATTGTTGATCCCGGGAAAGGCAAACGGCCATCGGTCGAGACTTCCCTGCATGAACTGATAAGGTACAAATTTGTGGTTCACCTCCATCCCACACTTATAAACGGGATCCTGTGCAGCAGAAATGCAAAAAATCTGACTCTCAAGCTGTTTGGTGAGAAAACCTTATTCGTTCCTTACACAGATCCCGGTTACACCTTGTTTAAAAAGCTTGAATCGGAAATCACAAGATACAGGGATCAGTATTCATCTGATCCGCAAATAATTTTCCTGGAGAATCACGGATCATTCGTAAGCTCTGATTCAGTGGAAGAGATTAAGAAGATCTATGAAAACATTATTTCAGTAATAGAGACTCAGTTAAATCGTCTTACGGACATTAGTGATCTTCCTTATAATCCTGTTCTTTTCAAGGTCCTGCCCTCCCTGCGGATGCTTCTTTCAGGCGAGAGGCTAAAAGTAATCAGATGGAGGCATAATACATTGATCGCTAAGTATTATCAGAACCAGCAGGAATTTCATAAGATATCCCTGCCTCTTACTCCTGATATAATAGTTTACTGCAAAACCAGGTACTTATTCATCGAGCAATATGCTTCGGCTGAAAAAATCCTGGATTCCATTAAAATGCAATTGCCGCGTTTTCAGAATGAATACGGTTATCTGCCGGCGGTTATCATAATAAAAAATGCAGGCATAATTGCGCTTGAGAATTCAGTGGCTTCCGCTGAGTCTATACTGGATGTCTTCGAGGATCTCATTAAAGTAAGCCATTATTCATCACTATGCGGTGGAACTAAAACCCTTACGCCGGATCAGGTAGCATTTATAGATAAATGGGAAGTTGAGAACTACAGACGTAAGATTACACAGAGCTCAGTCCAGGAAAATAAGCTTAACAATAAAACAGCAATCATTACAGGAGGTGCTCAGGGATTCGGAGCAGGTATTGCCGAAGCTTTATTCAGGTTAAAGGTTAATATTGTCATTGCGGACCTGAACGAAGAAACGGGGAATAAATTTGTATCAGGCCTGCTGGCTTCCGTATCGCAGAATAAAGCTGTATTTATAAAAACTGATGTTGCTGATCCTGCATCGGTTAAAAACCTTGTTGAAAGAACTGTCAGCGAGTTCGGGGGACTTGATATAATGGTAAGCAACGCCGGAATTTTAAAAGCAGGCGGACTTGAGGAGATGGAACCTGAAATGTTTGCAAAAACAACAGGAATTAACTACTCCGGCTATTTCTTCTGTGCAAAATATGCATCAGAAGTTATGAAGATCCAAAATCTTGAAAAACCTGATTACTTTACAGATATCATCCAGATAAATTCCAAATCGGGTCTCAAGGGAAGCAACAGGAACTTTGCCTACGCAGGAGCTAAATTCGGCGGGATTGGCCTTACGCAATCATTTGCACTTGAACTTGCTCCTTTCAGGATCAAAGTGAACTCAATTTGTCCGGGAAATTTCTATGAGGGACCTCTTTGGTCCGATCCAAAGCACGGACTTTTTGTCCAGTACCTGAATACAGGGAAAGTACCTGGAGCCAAAACAATTGATGACGTGAAGAAATTCTACGAGGAACAGGTCCCAATGAAGCGCGGATGCCGCCTTGAAGACGTGATTAAAGCTCTTCTGTATATTATTGACCAGGAATATGAAACGGGACAAGCAGTGCCTGTGACTGGGGGGCAGGTGATGCTCGGATAAATCCACCCCCAATGGGGGGAAGGGGGGTAAAACAAAAATTATGAAAACAAAAGCGGTCAGAATTTACGGTAAGAAGGACCTCCGGCTGGAGGAGTTTGAGCTCCCTGAGATTAAAGAAAATGAGATCCTTGCTCAGGTGATCTCCGACAGCATCTGCATGTCGTCTTACAAAGCTTCACAACAAGGTGCCGATCATAAGCGCATTCCAGACGACATTCATTTAAATCCGACAATTATCGGCCATGAATTCGCCGGGATAATCCAGGAGGTCGGTAAAAAATGGAAGCACAAATTCTCTGCCGGTCAAAAGTTTTCAATTCAGCCTGCAATGAACCACATGGGCACACTTAATGCTCCGGGGTATTCTTACAGGTTTATCGGCGGCGATGCCACTCATATTATTATACCTGATATTGTAATGGAGGCTGACTCACTTCTTCCATACGACGGTGAAGCATTTTATCCGGCTTCCCTCTCTGAACCAATGTCATGCATTGTGGGAGCCTTTCACGCAAGCTACCATGTTCCTCCAGGAACCTATAATCACATCATGGGTATTAAAGAAGGCGGGAATCTGGCCATTCTTGCGGGAGTCGGCCCGATGGGGCTGGGGGCTATCGATTATGCTCTTCACCAGAAAAGGAAACCCGGATTAATCGTAGTAACTGACATCGACGACAGCAGGCTTGCCAGAGCAGCCAGTCTTTTCACTCCGGAGCAGGCCATAAAAGAAGGAATAAGGCTTGCTTATGTCAATACCGGAAAAACCAGCGATCCAGTAAAGCACTTGCGCGATCTGACAGGAGGCAATGGATTTGATGATATTTTTGTTTTTGCACCTGTCAGGCAGGTTGTTGAGCAGGCAGATGAGATCCTGGGTTTTGACGGATGTCTTAATTTCTTTGCCGGTCCGACGAATCCCCAGTTCAAAGCGGAGTTTAATTTTTATAATGTGCATTATGCATTTACCCATATAGTTGGTACTTCCGGAGGCAATACAGATGATATGAGGGAATCATTGAAACTCATGAGTGAAGGGAAGATAAATCCTGCAGTGATGATCACACATGTCGGCGGATTGGATGCAGTTGTTGAAACGACATTGAATCTTCCGCAGATTCCCGGAGGGAAAAAACTGATTTACACCAATATATCGATGCCTCTTGTCTCTATCTACAAGCTTGGCGAAAAAGGGAAGAATGATCCTTTATATGCAGGATTGCATGAAATAGTTGCCGGAAACGATTATATCTGGAATATCGAGGCAGAGAGGTACCTGCTGGCAAATGCAAAACCAATTTAGAAATGGTTGAACTCCTCCGGAGTTCAACATTTGTTGCGCACTTTTTTCTAATATTGGTAAAATCCCTCCGGGATAGACCTAATTTCGGGAAAATCCACCTGAATGGAAACCAATGAAACCGCAGAGCGGTTCCATAAATACTTAATTAAATGTATGTTGGAATTTGAACCGCGAAGCGGTTCCATTAACTTTTATCTTATTCTTTTTTTAGATTTTCTGCAAATTCTTCTGAAATATAATTCTCATAGCTCATACACACGTCTGAAGCAAAATCAACGCCAGATGAAATTACCCTTGACCACATATCTTCTCCCAATACTGCCAGCTGGTCTCTTGTAATTCCATTTTTATAGATTGCAGCTATCATCCCGGCATTGAAATTATCGCCCGCTCCGATAGTGCTTACGGGTTTTATCTTCTTCACGTCAAACCTGGCAGCAAAATTTGTGGTTCTGACAAAAACACCCTCAGAACTTGCGGTATAAACCATACAATCACAATACTTCCTTATCACATCCCAGGCTTCGTCAGGAGAAGCGGCACCGAAAATATTTTGAAAGTCCTCATCCGAACCCCTTATTATGCTTGCCATTTGGATGTTCTCCACAATCAGAGGTCTTAGTTCGTCAAGCTCAGAAGCATGAGCTTTTCTGAAATTGGGATCATAGATAACCAGTGCCCCATTGTCAGCTGCGCCTTTTACGAAACTCACGAATTTTTGACGTATCTCCCTGGTAATGGCATAAATTGACCCGCACAGAATGATATCATCCTTCCTGATCTGAGGAAAATCCATTTCAAACCTTCTGGCAGGGTAATTCTTGTAAAAAGTATAACTGGCATCATTTTTCTCGTTAAGGACCGCAATAGCCAAAGCAGTGCTGCCTTCTCTGAAATGATCTGCGAACAAGGTTGAAACTCCGTTTCCTTTAAGAAAGTCATCAATTATCCGACCTATATCATCATCACCATATTCACTTATTAAATGAACAGGCAATCCAATTCTTCCAAGCGATACAGAACTGTTAAGCATAGCCCCGCCTGCCTTGCCTGCCTGAGGCTGACCATTCTTGAATATGATATCGAACAATGTCTCTCCTATAGTGTAAATGTTTCTCATAATGCTAAGTTTTCTAATGTTATTTATTCACCCCCTGTTCATTTTCCCCCAAGGGGGAAATGGAAAACTAACTCCTTCCCCCCTGGGGGAAGGTGGGATGGGGTATAACTCTAAGACTTTAATCACAAAGTAACACAAAGGATCAACAATATGATACTATATTTGTTCCAATTTTCAATGGAGTTATTATGAAAGCAATGATGCTCACCGGAATCCGTGAAATGGAAATGAAAGAGATTCCCGATCCTGTTTTAAAAAACCCGAACGATGTTAAGATAAAAATAATGGTTCTTGGAATCTGTGGTTCGGATATTCATTATTACACTCTTGGCAGGATAGGTTCCCAGGTGGTAAAATACCCGTTTACCGTAGGACATGAATCTGCCGGAGAGGTTATTGAGATCGGACCTGCAGTAACACGGGTAAGGAAAGGTGATATCATAGCCATTGAACCTGCTATTTGGTGCGGCATCTGCGATCAGTGCCTGTCGGGAAGACACCATACATGTCGTAAATTGAAGTTCCTTGGTTGCCCCGGACAGGCTGAAGGCGCTCTCTCGGAATATATAGTGATGCCCGAAGCAAGCTGTTACCCGCTCCCTGGTACGCTTACTCCTGACCATGGTGCTATTTCTGAACCGCTAGCGATTGGGGTTTATGCTGTCAAAAAAGCCGGTGGGATAAAAGGCGCCAGAGTAGGGATCCTTGGGTTTGGTCCAATCGGGATGAGCGTCATGCTGGCTGCAAAAGCGCAGGAAGCCGGAGAGATTTATGTAACAGACAAAATTGATCAAAGGCTCTCACTATCAGTTAGAGAGAAAGCTGTATGGACAGGCAATCCACTTAAAGATAACATTATGGAAAGCATTAATCAGAAAGTGCCTTTCGGTCTTGATGTCGTATTTGAATGCTGCGGCCAGCAGGAGGCTGTTGATCAGGCAATTGATATTCTCAAACCTGGAGGTAGCCTTATTATTGTCGGCATACCAGAGTTTAAAAGATGGACCCTGAGCGTTGATGACACAAGGCGCCGGGAAATAGCCATTCAGTTTATCAGAAGGCAGGTCGACTGTGTTGAAGCCGCTCTCGAGATGATGAATAACGGGAAAATAGATGTTGGCAACATGGTTACCCACAGGTTCCCGTTTAAAAACACAAAAGAAGCATTTGATCTTGTCGCCGGCTATCATGACGGAGTTATGAAAGCGATGATAGATTTTTAATATTACATCCCCAACCACCTCCCCCTGACACTTCGGTCAGGGTACTCCTCCTTGAAAAGGAGGAGAAATATAATGTACTGAATATTAATACTTTCCCCTCCTTTCCAAGGAGGGGTGTCCTCCGTCCGCTAACGGAGGACAGGGTGGTTCGGATGAATATTTAGATTGAAGTCAGTAACTTTCTGTACCTCATCAAAGCTTCAATAAAATAGTAATCAGCGTAAGAGAGAGGGACATCAACTTCACTTTTACCAGGAAGTGATCCAACACTGTGCATCAGAATAAAATCACCATTTTCACCCTTTTTAGCCATATATGCCGGTGAAGCCAGGCTTCTGATCTGTTTTTCGGCTATCGGCAGGTACTGATCTTTCTTCCCCGGTGCTACAAAGCCGCTAAGTTCAATCAGTGCTGAAGCCATAATTGCCCCGGCTGAAGCATCTCTTTTTGCATCAGGTATGCCAGGTGCATCATAATCCCAGTACGGAATTTTATCCTCTGGCATATTGGGATGATTAATAAGATAATCGGCAATATGCTGTGCCTGATCAAGGTATCTCTGAAAGCCCGTTTCACGGTACATCATCGTATATCCGTACAATCCCCAGCTCTGCCCGCGCGACCAGGAAGATCCGTCGGCAGCTCCCTGTGCGGTCTGTTTAGCTTCAACTCTGCCAGTAATAGTATCATATGATACTACATGCCATGTGCTGTAATCAGGTCTGAAATGATTTCTCATTGTTGTATCGGCATGACTAACTGCAATATGATAAAAGCTGGAATCGCCCGATTGCTTAAAAGCCCACATCAGAAGCTCAAGGTTCATCATATTATCGATTATGACAGGGCATTGCCATCCCTTCCTGCTCCCCCATGACTGGATGCACCCGATATTTGGGTGGAAACGTGTGGAAAGAGATCTTGCGCCCGTCAGCAGAACATCTTTGTAGCTCTGATCTCCTGTCATCCTGAAACCGTTGCCAAAACTGCAGTAAAGCATAAATCCCAGATCATGAGTCCCTGTATTATTTTTCTCCTTTTCAACTATTGAAGTCATCCGAACAGCTGCATCCTTGATTTTTTCGTCTTTTGAATATTCATAAAGATACCACAGGCTTCCCGGGAAAAATCCGCTTGTCCACCAGCCGGAATTGGAAGCTACCAGAGCACCTGATGTATCAGTTGTTCTGGGAAGAAGATCCGGTTTATCCTTCATGATATCAGCCATTAAAGTGTACTGTTTCACAGAGAATGCAAGGGATTCGTCAATAATCCTGACAAGTGGTTTCTCCTTTTTGCAGGCGCAGAAAAGAACTGATACTGCAAAAGCAATGATGTACAAATTGTTTTTCATTCCGGGACAGATTTTAATTATCAATTACGTTTTGTGCGGTTAACAATTTAAGAAAATTAATTATATACTTTATGACTCTTATGTTGATATTAATATCCTGATAAACAGTATAATATGATTTCTTTGCGAAACTTAGTGCCTTGGTGTCTTAGTGGTAAAAAGAAATGCCGCAAAGGCACAAAGAAGCTAAGGATCACTAAGTTAATATATTAAGATTTCAAACGCCCAATGCGTTACCAATGCAAAATAACTTAACTTTAAATGTAAATCAAATTTTGTTAATTTTAACTAGCCATTTTTAATCTCTCAACTTATGAATAAAAAGATTATTTTACTTACTGCATGCATCCTGACCTGTATGATTGCAGGTGCCCAGAATGTAGGCTCATCTCCCGAATATATAAAAGCCCTGACATCTGAATGGAAAGGGGAACGCTTTCCTGACGGAAGACCGAAGGTACCAGATGCAATCCTCGAAAGATTAAAGAAAATATCGATTGAGGAGGCATGGGGCGTTCTCAGGAATAAAGGTTATCAGAACCAGTTTGAAAGCGACTGGCAGATTATCAACCCCGATGAACCAATGACCGGCAGGGTTGTCACAGCCCAATACATGCCTCTCAGACCTGACCTGGAAAAATATGTGAAAGCTCAGGGCAAGATTGAAAACCGAGCCCAGCAGGGAGGTACAAACTCCTGGCCAATTGATGTGCTGGTTGATGGTGACGTATATGTTGCCGACAGTTATGGCAAAGTTGTCGACGGAACCCTTATAGGCGATAATCTGGGAAATTCCATATATGCAAAATCCAAAAGAGGTGTGATCTTTAACGGTGCTGTCAGAGACCAGGAAGGATTGAGCGAAATCAAAGGATTCAACGGCTGGATAAAAGGACAAGACCCGTCATATATAATGCAGATGAGCCTCGTATCCATCAACGCCCCAATACGAATAGGCAGAGCAGTTGTCCTTCCGGGTGACGTGGTGCTTGCTAAAAAATATGGAGTCATATTTATTCCCTCCCATCTTGTAGAAGATCTTGTGATTACTTCAGAGGTTACCGCATTAAGGGATGAATTTGGTCACCTGCGGCTGCGGGAAGGTAAATATAAACCCGGACAGATTGACAGTCAGTGGAGCGATGAGATAAAGAAGGATTTTATGAACTGGCTGAATAACTATCCGGGAAAACTTCCTATGACAAAAACCGAGCTTGACAATTATTTTAAAGATCGTAATTGGTAATTGGTAATTGGTAATTGGTGATTGGTAATTATTAAATAAACTTCTGATGAAAAAAATAATAAAACAAATACAAGACCAGAACAATAAGATGGAAAAGGTCGAAGTGAAGTCTATTCAGTCTGAAATAAATAATCATCCTACTGATAAAAGCAGGCGGAGTTTTCTTAAAAAGAGTGCTCTTGGAGGGATTGCCCTTGGCGGCCTGATGCATCTTTCTGTTGAAGATACCATAGCTCAAACCACCTCCGGTGTAAATCGTTCATCAAGTCCGTCAGACCTGAAGATAACGGATATGAGAATTGCAATGATTGCAGGTAAACAGATCATAAGGATTGATACTAATCAGGGTATTTCCGGACTCGGGGAAGTAAGAGATGGAGCCGACGGACGCTATGCACTGTTCCTTAAGAGCAGGATACTTGGATTAAATCCATGTAATGTTGAAATGATTTTTAAAATAATCAGGCAATTTGGCTACCATGGACGTCAGGGTGGCGGCGTATGTGCTGTCGAAATGGCACTCTGGGACCTGACCGGAAAAGCATATAATGTTCCAGCATGGCAGCTGCTCGGCGGTAGATACCGGGATAAAATAAGGTTATATGCCGATACTCCGGGAGCAGACGATCCAGTTAAATTTGCTGAGACCATGAAAAACAGGGTTGATATTCAAGGTTTTACCTGGCTGAAAATGGATCTCGGAATTCATGTTGTGGCAAAAATTCCTGATGCGCTGGTTAATACAAAATTCTGGAATGGAGCTACCGGGCAATATGATCTCAGGGATTATATGGGTTATGGAAATACGCTGCATCCATTTACCCAGGTGCAGATCACTGATAAGGGATTAGCAGGTTTGACTGAATATGTTGAAAAGGTCAGGAATGCCGTAGGCTATGAGATGCCTCTGTGTGCTGACCACTTTGGGCACTTTGATGTCAATAATGCAATAAGATTTGGGAAAGCTATGGAGAAATACAGGCTTGCCTGGCTTGAAGATATGGTTCCCTGGTTTGATATTGAAAGGAATAAAATTCTATCAGAAGCGCTTGAAACACCTATTCTTACAGGTGAGGATATTTACTGTCTCAGGGATGGATTCAGACCACTGCTTGATGCGAGAGCTGTCGACATAATCCACCCTGATCTGGGAACTTCCGGAGGCCTGCTTGAAACAAAAAGAATTGGTGACTATGCAGAAGAATGTGGTATCGCAATGGCAATGCATATGGCCGGATCGCCTGTTTGCTTTATGGCAAACGTGCATTGTGCAGCTGCAACCCAGAATTTCCTCGCACTTGAACACCACAGTGTCGATACACCATGGTGGAGCAACCTGGTCAAGATGACCGGAAGTAAACCCATGATAGAAAAGGGGTTTGCCAATGTTCCCCTGGATGCTCCCGGGTTAGGAGTTGAACTGAACGAGGAAGAGTGCAAAAAACATCTTGGGAAAGAATTCGGCTACTTTGACCCAACTCCCGAATGGGATCAGAAACGGTCGCATGACAGACTCTGGAGCTGAAAAAATTAAAATCAATGTGATTTACATGGGCGTGGAATGCAGCGCCCCTCTGTTTTTTTATCAGGTTACCTTAACACTCTTCCTGAGGCGTCCCCTTTCATAAGCTGTTCGACCTCAGAAACAGAGACAAGGTTGTAATCGCCGTGAATTGTATGTTTAAGACAGGATGCGGCTACAGCAAAATTCAGAGCTTTCTGATCATCACCCGGCCAGGTGATCAAACCATAAATCAATCCACCCATAAATGAATCACCCCCACCCACTCTGTCAACAATATGGGTTATCTGATATTCGGGTGCTTCAATTAGTTTCTTCCCGTCAAACAGTACACCCGACCATGAATTATGATCTGCATTTATTGAACCACGAAGTGTAATTATCACCTTCTTCGCCCTAGTAAATTGTTTCATAAGTTTTTCACAAACCGATTTATATTTTATCGCATTTACATGACCACTTATGACATCTCCTTTTCCCGGTTTAATTCCAAATACCTTTTCAGCATCTTCTTCGTTTCCAAGTATTATATCGCAACCGCTTACCAGATCCGGCATAATCTCTCCTGCATTCTTTCCCCATTTCCAGAGATTTTTCCTGAAATTAAGATCGCATGAAACGGTGATGCCTTTTTGATTTGCTCTTTTTATGCCTTCCAGGCATACCAGGGCTGCTCCTTCTGAAATAGCCGGAGTGATCCCTGTCCAATGAAACCATGAAGCACCCTCAAAAACTTCATCCCAGTCTATCATTCCGGGTTTAATCTCTGCAATTGATGAATTTGCACGGTCGTAAATAACCTTGCTGGGTCTTGATACTGCTCCTGTTTCAAGAAAATATATTCCCAGCCTGCCACCACCATGAATTATATGATGTGTGCCAACATTATGTTTTCTCAAATCCATAAGGACTGCCTGTCCCAGATCATTTTCAGGCAGACGTGTCACGAACTCTGCATTTAATCCATAATTGGCAAGTGACACAGCAACATTGGCTTCACCGCCCCCAAATGTGGCGGTCAAAGAAGTCATCTGAGTAAATCGCTGATGTTCAGGGGTTGCCAGACGCAACATGATCTCCCCGAATGTTATTATCTTTTTTTCCATAGCAGGAAACATGTATGGCAGTTATTAGTGTATAAATATACTTATTTGGATTGATACCGGCAGAAAGGCTATTTATTTTTAAAACCGGGATTAATAAAAAATATTCTCGAAAAGAAAATTATATCTTAGATTTTTATATTAATAGTTTATACAAGACATATATTAATGAACAGAATAATTGTAATTGGAAGTACAAACACCGATATGGTGGTAAAATCAAAAAAGATTCCGGCACCAGGGGAAACAATTATCGGAGGTTCATTCTTTATGAATCCGGGAGGGAAAGGTGCAAACCAGGCAGTAGCGGCAGCCAGGCTTAATGGAAATGTAACTTTTGTTA
>Ga0326726_10001219_pt1 | contig 23984 bp, 23 predicted proteins | sample MHFenrmetagenome_2_FD_207603 | JGI IMG/M metagenome (GOLD analysis project Ga0326726, IMG submission 207603) | Lab enriched peat soil microbial communities from Michigan Hollow, Ithaca, NY, United States - MHF15MN | ecosystem: Environmental > Terrestrial > Soil > Wetlands > Peat | place: USA... | reverse complement strand
GGGCTGGATCGGCGCTCGTTCGTCGACATCGGGGCCGCGGTCGGCATCAAGAGCGACTGCGCGAAACCCGCTCTCATATTGGGTTAACACGGCCTGTTCATCGACGGCAATGCGGAGGTCGTGATGATCGAAGCGCATGTCGAGTTCGGCATGCGCAACATCTTTGTGCCATACGATGCGCAGCACGTCTACCCACGCAAGCATCCGGATTATTTCTCCACCTCGCCCGTGGCGATGTTCCGACTCGCCGAGCGCAAGGGCTACCGGCTGGTCGGCGCCAATCGCTATGGCTTCAATCTGATATTCGTGAAGCGCGGCCTGCACGAGGACCGCGTTCCGGTGGTCAGCCTGGAGTCCGTTCTCTAGCACACGCGCTATGTCGCCCGGCTCGATCGCTTCGAGGCGATCAGGGACTGGAAGTACGAGACGCCGGAATGACCAATTTCATCCCGACCGGGGAGGGCAAGTGAAAGAAGAGATTCTGGTTACAGGTGGCGCCGGTTTCCTCGGCTCACATCTTTGCGAGAAGCTCCTGCAGTCCAAGCGCGAAGTCGTGTGCATCGACAATTTCTTCACGGGGTCCAAGCGGAACGTCGCACACCTGCTGCCCAATCCCCTGTTCTCGGTCATCCGCCACGACGTGACGTTTCCGATCTACCTCGAGGTGGGGGAGATCTACAATCTGGCCTGCCCGGCGTCTCCGGTGCACTATCAGTTCGATCCCGTGCAGACGACCAAGACCAGCGTGCATGGCGCGATCAACATGCTGGGGCTCGCCAAGAGAACGCGGGCCCGCATCCTGCAGGCTTCCACGAGCGAGGTCTACGGCGACCCGGAAGTGCATCCGCAACCGGAGTCCTACTGGGGCAAGGTGAACCCTATCGGCATTCGCAGCTGCTATGACGAGGGCAAGCGTTGCGCGGAAACGCTCTTCTTCGACTACCAGCGCCAGCACGCGCTAGATATCAAGGTCGTCAGGATATTCAATACTTACGGCCCGCGAATGCACCCAAAGGACGGCCGGGTGGTCAGCAACTTCATCATGCAGGCATTGGGGGACGAAGAGATCACCATCTACGGGGATGGCAGCCAGACGCGTTCATTCTGCTATGTCGACGACCTGATCGACGGCATGGTTCGAATGATGGATACCGAAGCCGGCTTTACGGGTCCGATCAATCTTGGCAACGCGACAGAGTTCACCATCCTGCAACTGGCCGAGCAGGTGCTCGCGTTGACCGGCAGCCGGTCGAAGCTCACGTACAAGCCCCTGCCGCAAGATGATCCGGTGCAGCGGCAACCCGACATCACCCTGGCCAGAAGCAAGCTCGGCTGGCAGCCGAAAGTGGCGCTCCGCGACGGACTCAAGGAGACCATCGGATACTTCAAGAAGCTTGTGGCTTCATGATTGAAGAGATACTCCACGAAAAGGTGCTTCTCGCGCTGATCCTGCGCGCCGGATTCCGCGCAGACGGCATCCGTTTCTTTACCCCGAACGACTTTTCGCAGCAGCTCGGCTACATGAACCGCCCGCAGGGCTACGTGATTCCGCCGCACGTGCACAACGCGGTCGAGCGCAGCGTGCACTACACCAAGGAAGTACTGTTCATCAGGTCCGGCAGGGTACGCGTGGATTTCTACGACGACGGCCAGAACTACCTCGAGAGCCGCATCCTGGGTGCGGGCGACGTGATCCTACTCGCCTTCGGCGGCCACGGCTTCGAGATGCTCGAGCCGACGGAGATGATCGAAGTCAAGCAGGGGCCATACGCAGGAGACGCCGACAAGACCCGTTTCTCCCCCATCCCCGCCGTCAAAGTCCGCCTGCGGAAGTAGTCCATGGTGAGCCCGCAGCCTGTCCCGGTCAACGAGCCCCTCCTCGACGGCAACGAGGAGAAGTACCTTGTCGAGTGCGTCCGCACGGGCTGGATCTCGTCCGAAGGCCCATTTGTCGCACGCTTCGAAGAGCAGTTCGCCGCGCGCGTAGGCCGCAAGCACGGCGTGGCGGTATGCAACGGTTCGGTAGCGCTGGATGCGGCCGTGGTGGCCCTCGGCATCGGACCGGGCGACGAGGTCATTCTGCCGACTTCCACCATCATTTCCTGCGCCGCGGCCATCGTGCGCGCGGGGGCGACACCGGTGCTGGTCGACTGCGACCCGCGGACCTGGAATATGGATCCGGGCCTGGTCGAGGCGCGCATCACGCCGCGCACGCGGGCGATCATGGTTGTGCACATCTTCGGCTTGCCTGTGGACATGGATCCGCTGCTCGCGCTCGCGCACAAGCATGGGCTGATGGTGATCGAGGATGCCGCCGAGGTCATCGGCCAGACCTATCGCGGGCGGCCATGTGGCAGCTTCGGCGACATCAGCACCTTCAGCTTCTACCCCAACAAGCATGTGACGACCGGCGAAGGCGGCATGCTGGTCGCGGATGACCCGGCGCTGGCCGCGCGATGCCGCAGCCTGCGCAATCTGTGCTTCAAGCCCGAGCAGCGCTTCGTGCACGAGGAGCTGGGCTGGAATTTCCGCCTCACCAATTTGCAGGCGGCGCTGGGCGTTGCGCAACTCGAGCGACTGGACAGGTCCGTGACGACCAAGCGCCGCATGGGAGCCCGCTACACGGAACTGCTGGCGGGCACACGGGGTATCCAGCTTCCGCTAGCGAGCACTCCCTACGCGGACAACATCTACTGGGTCTACGGCCTGGTGCTGGACGACGCGGTACCCTTCGACGCCAGGGAAGCGATGGCGCGCCTGGCCAAGCTCGGCATCGGCACGCGACCATTCTTCTGGCCCATGCACCAGCAACCAGTTCTGAGACGCATGGGCCTATTCAGCGGCGAAAGCCACCCGGCGGCCGAGCGCGTCGCCCGCCGCGGCTTCTACATCCCCAGCGGCATGGCGTTGAGCGATGAGCAGATGGCACGCGCGGCGGCGGCGATCAAGGAAATTCTTCGATGAAGGACGTTTTCGAGTCCTACTCCCGCTACTACGACCTCCTGTACCGCGACAAGGACTACGCCGGCGAGGCTGAATACCTCGCGTCGCACCTGCGGCGGCACGCGCCGAAAGCGGCGAGCGTCCTGGAGCTCGGATGCGGCACCGGCGCCCACGCGGAGCACCTGGCTCGGATGGGTTACGCAGTGCATGGCGTGGACCACAGCGAAGCGATGCTTGCTCAGGCTGCGGCGCGCAAGGCCTCGCTTGCTGCCGAGGCCGCTGCACGGCTCTCCTTCGGGCGCGGGGACGTCCGGACAGTACGCACCGGAGCGACGTACGACGCGGTCGTGTCGCTGTTTCACGTGATGAGCTACCAGACCACCAACGCCGACCTGCAGGCGGCGTTCGCGACCGTGGCGGCGCACCTGCGGCCGGGCGGCTTGTTTCTGTTCGACTTCTGGTACGGCCCGGCCGTGCTCACCCAGCAGCCGGAGGTGCGGGTAAAGCGGCTCGCGGACGACAGGATCGAGGTTACGCGCATCGCCGAGCCCGTAGTGCACCCGAACGAGAACGCCGTGGACGTCAATTACAGCGTGATCATCGACGATAAGGCGACCGGCACTTCGGAGCGGATCCACGAAACGCACCGCATGCGGTACCTGTTCCTTCCGGAGTTGATGCTGCTGCGTGGCGCCGCCTTGGAGGAGCGCGCCACGCTTGCGTGGATGAGCGCGGAGGCCCCGAGCGTGCAATCCTGGTCAGCTTTCCAAATCCTGCGCCGCGTGTAATCGAACATGAAGATCGTGGCCATCCTGGAAGACGACATTGCGGTGGGGGGAGGATTCCACCAGGCGCTGAACGCAATCCTGCAGATGCAGAAGGTCTGCCGCGGGCGATTCGATTTCCAGGTACTGGCAAGCGGGAAATCGGACTACGGCTACTTGCGGACCCTGGGAATCGACGCCAGGCCATTCCACTTCTCGGTCTTCGACAAGCTGCTCCTGCAGGCAAGCCGGCAACCCTGGTGGCACCAGTTGCAGGGCCGTCTGAAGCTGGTGAGTTCGTTCGAGAAGGAACTGCAGAAGCTCGGTTGCGACCTGGTGTTCTTCTCCAGGCAATCCGAGCTGTCAGGCGTGTTGCAGCGGCTCAATTTCATCACGACGCTGTTCGACCTCTGCCATCGCGACGCCATGGAATTTCCGGAAGTCCGTGAATTCGGCCAGTTTCAAGCGCGCGAACGCTACTTTCAGACGCATCTGACCGGAGCCATCACCGTGCTGACAGATTCGCCTGCCTTGGCCGACGCCGCCGCGCGCCGCTATGGGGTTGACCGCGAACGGCTGCTTGCCATGCCGTTTGCGCCTGCGGCATTTCTGGACGAGCGCATGGCGAACGACAAGGAACCCGTGCTTCGCAAGTACGGATTGACGGAAGGCTACCTGTTCTATCCGGCCCAGTTCTGGGCCCATAAGAACCATATCCGGATCCTTGAAGCGCTGCTCGTCTTGGCAGACCTCGGGCAGCATCCGAACGTGGTGTTTTCGGGAGCGGACAAGGGCAACCTGCGCCACGTGGAAAGGTTTACCGAAAAGCACGCACTGCGGAAGCAGGTCCGCTTCCTGGGGTTCGTTCCTGCGGAGGATGTGCGCGGACTCTACGAAGGTTGCTCGGCAATTGTGATGCCGACTTACTTCGGACCGACCAACCTGCCGCCGCTAGAGGCCTGGATGGTCGGCAAACCGCTCGTCTACTCTTCCCGCTGCGCAGAGCAAGCCGGCGATGCAGGCCTCTGTGTGGATCCCGACGACGCGGAAGAACTCGCGCGAGCCATGCAGAAATCGATGGACCCCTCTGCCGCCGCCAACCTGGTCAGGCTGGGGGCATTGCGCCTGAAGCAGATAGAGCAACAGCGGGCGGATGCCAAAGCGGAACTACTGCGGCGGCTGCGACTGTTCGAAGCGAGGCGCAGGTGCTGGGAGTAATCAAAATTCCGCTGAGAAAGCTCAGAACCGCGCTTAGAAAGGCCGGGATCGAGCTGAACCGCTACACGATCCACACATCGGCCAGCCTCCAACTCGACCGGCTGCTCAGGCATTGCGGCATCGACCTGGTGCTGGATGTCGGTGCCAATACCGGACAGTACGCCGCCGAGCTGCGGGCGCACGGCTATACTGGGCGCATCGTTTCCTTCGAGCCTCTGGCCGCCGCGCATGAAGCCCTGAAGCTTGCGGCACGCGGCGTCCCGGGTTGGACCGTTGCGCCGCGAATGGCGATCGGCGATGCCGATGGGGAGATCGATATCCACATTGCGGGCAATTCGGTCAGCAGCTCCATCCTCGACATGCTGCCGGCACACGAACGCGCCGCCCCGGGGTCGGCCTATGTTGCGAGCGAGACCGTGCCGTTGAAGCGGCTGGACGCCATAGCCGGCGAGTTCCTGAATGGTGCCAGGCGCGTGCTGCTGAAGATCGACACGCAAGGCTATGAGGATCGCGTACTCACGGGCGCGGCGGGCTTGCTGGACCGCGTGACCGCCATCCAGACGGAACTTTCCCTGGTGCCGCTGTATGGCGGCCAGCTGTTGTTCGACGAAATGCGCGAAAGGATCGAAGCCCTCGGATTCGTGCTGTTCGCCATCTTCCCGGGGTACGTCCACGAAAAGACCGGGCGGACGCTGCAACTCGACGGCTTCTTCCTCCGCCGCGAACTGGCGCAGGACGCATAGCGTCGGAAGGTCAGGCTGCGGCGTTAAGCTCGCGCCGCGCGAGGAACTCGCGGTAGGCGAGCGCGATGCCCGCCTCCATACCCACTTTCGGCGCCCAGCCGAGGCTCGTCATGCGCGACACGTCCAGCAGCTTGCGCGGCGTTCCATCGGGCTTCGTGGTATCGAACCTGAGCGCGCCCTTGTAGCCGACGATGCGCGACACCGTTTCCGCGAGCTCGCGGATGGTAAGGTCGGAGCCCGAGCCGATGTTGACGAGCGGCGGGTAGGTGCCGATCGCCGCCTCGAAGCGGGCATCCTCCAGCCGCAGCAGCGCCACGCAGGCGTCCGCCATGTCGTCGCTGTAGAGGAACTCGCGCCGCGGCTTGCCAGTGCCCCATACCACCAATGCCTCGTCGCCGCGGTGCTTGGCCTCGTGCGCCTTGCGGATCAGTGCCGGCAGCACGTGCGAGGTGCGCAGGTCGTAGTTGTCGCCGGGGCCGTAGAGGTTGGTCGGCATCACCGCGAGGTACTGCGTGCCGTACTGGCGATTGTACGCCGAGCACATCTCGATGCCCGCGATCTTGGCGAGGGCGTAGGGCCGGTTGGTCGGCTCCAGCGGCCCCGTGAGGAGGTATTCCTCCTTCATCGGCTGCGGGCACTCGCGCGGGTAGATGCAGGACGAGCCCAGGAACAGCAGCCGCTTCACGCCCGCGCGCCAGGCCTCGTGGATGACGTTGGTCTGTATCGCCAGGTTCTCGTGGATGAACTGCGCCGGCAGCGTGTCGTTGGCGAGGATGCCGCCGACCTTCGCCGCGGCGAGCAGCACGTGTTGAGGGCGCTCGGCTTCAAAGAAACGGCGCACCGCTGCGGCATCGATCAGCTCGAGCTCGGCGTGCGTGCGCAGCACCAGGTTCTCGTAGCCGGACGCACGCAGGCGCCGCACCAGCGCCGAGCCGGCAAGCCCGCGGTGGCCCGCTACGTAGATCTTCGCGGACCTCTCCACGCTACTCGTGCTGCCGGTGCACGCGATGGCCGTGCTTCTTCACCAGCGCATCGCGCTCGGCCTCGCGCAGGTCCGCGCGCGCCATCTCCTCGACCAGTGCGTCGAAGGAAGTTTTCGCCGTCCAGCCCAGCTTCGCCTTCGCCTTGGAGGGATCGCCGAGAAGCGTGTCCACCTCGGCGGGGCGGAAGTAACGCCGGTCCACGGCGACGATCTTCTTGCCGGCACTGTCGAGCGCGTGCTCGTCCGCGCCCGTGCCACGCCAGGCGAGCTTCATGTCGAGCTTCTGCGCGGTGAGGTTGACGAAGTCGCGCACGCTGTACTGCTTGCCCGTGGCGATGACGAAGTCTTCGGCCTGCGGCTGCTGCAGCATCAGCCATTGCGCCTCGACATAGTCGCGCGCATGGCCCCAGTCGCGCCTCGCATCCAGGTTGCCGAGATAGAGGCAGTCCTGCAGCCCGAGCTTGATGCGCGCGAGCGCACGCGTGATCTTGCGCGAGACGAATGTCTCGCCGCGGATCGGCGATTCGTGGTTGAAGAGAATGCCGTTGCAGGCGAACATGCCGTAGGACTCGCGGTAGTTCACGGTAATCCAGTAGGCGTAGAGCTTGGCTACGCCGTAGGGCGAGCGCGGATAGAAGGGCGTCGTCTCCTTCTGCGGCGACTCCACGACCTTGCCGTAGAGCTCGGAGGTCGAGGCCTGGTAGAAGCGCGTCTTCTTTTCCATGCCGAGGATGCGGACCGCCTCCAGCAGGCGCAGCGTGCCGACGCCGTCCGAATCGGCGGTGTACTCGGGCTCCTCGAAGCTCACCGCGACGTGGCTCTGCGCGGCGAGGTTGTAGATCTCATCAGGCTGCGACTGCTGCACGATGCGCGTCAGGCTCGACGAGTCGGTCATGTCGCCGTAGTGCAGGATCAGGCGCCGGTCGGGCTCGTGCGGGTCCTGGTAGAGGTGGTCGATGCGCTGAGTGTTGAAGCTTGAGGCACGGCGCTTGATGCCGTGCACCTCGTAGCCCTTGCCGAGCAGGAATTCGGCGAGGTAGGCGCCGTCCTGTCCGGTAATGCCGGTGACCAATGCGGTTCTTCTGCTCATCGTCGGTTGGATGTTATTCGAATCACCTTGGGCGTGAAAGACGTGCGTGGTCCGCCAGCGCCTCGGCAAGACCCTCCTCCCATGGGTCAAGCGTCACGCCGAAAGCAGTGCGCAGGCGCGAGCAGTCCAAGCGCGAATTGCGCGGCCGGCGCGCGGGCGTGGGGTATTCCTCGGTGCGGATCGGCACCACCGGCGTGGCGACGTCCGCTTGCTGGAAGATGGCTCGCGCAAACCCGCACCAGCTGGTCTCGCCTCTCGCTGCGAGGTGGTACAGGCCGGCCAGCTCGGATGACTGTAGCGCGCGCGCCAGCACCGCGGCCGTGGCGCGCGCAATGGCGCGGCTCGAAGTGGGCGCGCCGACCTGGTCGTCCACCACGCGCAGCTCGGGGCGCTCGCGCGCCATGCGCAGCATCGTCAGCATGAAGTTGCTGCCGCGCGGCCCGTACACCCAGCTCGTGCGCAGGATCAGATGCCGGCAACCTGTGGCCGCGATCGCGCGCTCGCCCGCGAGCTTGGATGCGCCATAGACGTTGATCGGATTTGGCGCGTCCTCCTCCACGTAGGGAGTCGCCTTGGCGCCGTCGAAGACATAGTCGGTGGAGTAGTGCACGAGCAGCGCGCCGATGCGCTTCGCTTCCTCGGCGAGCGCTCGCGGCGCCGTCGCGTTCACGGCGAACGCCGCGTCGCGCTCGGATTCCGCCTTGTCCACCGCCGTATAGGCGGCAGCGTTCATGATCGCCTCGGGCTGCAGCGCGCGCACCGTCGCCACGAGCCGCGGCACGTCGGCGAGGTCTAACTCGGCGCGCCCGAGGGCCGTCAGCTCATTCTGCGGTGCGAGCAGGCGCTCGAGTTCCCAGCCGACCTGGCCGTTGCGGCCGAGGAGCAGGATCTTCAATCGAACAGGTCCGCGGCGCCAAGGCGCGCGCCGCGCCGGTCCTTGTCGCTCATGACCGGTTCGGCCTCCAGCGGCCAGCGGATCGCGAGCTCGGGGTCGTTCCACGCCAGCGTGCGCTCGTGTTCAGGCGCGTAGTAGTCGGTTGTCTTGTATTGCACCATCGCCTGCTCGGAGAGCACGAGAAAACCGTGCGCAAAGCCGGGCGGCACCCAGATCGTGCGCGGCGTGCCGGCCGATAGCTGCACCGATACGTGCTTGCGAAACGTAGGGGAGCTGCGCCGCAGGTCGACCGCCACATCGAAAATCTGCCCGACCAGAACCGACACAAGCTTTCCCTGCGGCTGGCGCACCTGGTAGTGCAGGCCGCGCAAGACGTTGCGCACAGAGAGCGACTGGTTGTCCTGCACGAAGTCCACTTCCAGCCCGGCCGTCTCCCGGAACGTGCGCCGGTTGTAGGCCTCGAAAAACGAACCGCGTCCGTCGCCAAACACCTTGGGCTCAAGGAGCATGACCTCGGGAATCTCGAGGCGAAGGACCTTCATCGGAGCGGCTTCAAGGTCCCTTCTCGGAGCGTGTACGCCGGCTCATTGAGCACGCGCAGCAGGTACTCGCCGTAGCCGCTGTTGGCGAGCGGCCGCGCGAGCTTTCTCAGCTGCCGCTCGTCGATATAGCGCTCGCGGAACGCGATCTCCTCAGGGCAGGCGATCTTCAGTCCCTGGCGCTTTTCGATGGTCTCGATGAATTGCGAAGCCGCAAGCAGCGATTCGTGGGTCCCCGTATCGAGCCAGGCATCGCCCCGTCCCAGCGTCATGACCTTGAGCGCGTGGCGCTTCAGGTACTCCTGGTTCACATCAGTAATCTCTAGCTCGCCGCGGGCAGATGGCTTGAGCTTCGAGGCGATGTCCACGACCCGGTTGTCGTAAAAATAGAGACCGACCACGGCAAACCGCGACTTGGGTCGTTTCGGCTTCTCCTCGATGCTGACGGCGTTGCCGTGGCGGTTGAATTTCACGACGCCATAGCGTTGCGGATCGGTCACCTGATACGCGAAAATTGTGGCGCCCGAGCGCTGGCCGGCTGCGCTCTTGAACCGGGTGCTGAGATCGTGGCCGTAGAACACGTTGTCGCCGAGCACCAGCGCTACAGAGTCCTTGCCGATGAATCGCCTGCCGATGATGAAGGCCTGCGCGAGGCCTTCCGGCCTGGGCTGCTCTGCATACTTCAAGTTGATACCCCATTGGCTGCCGTCGTGCAGGAGTTCGCGGTATTGCTCCAGATCCTGCGGCGTGGAAATGACGAGGATGTCGCGGATCCCCGCGAGCATCAGCGTGGTGAGCGGGTAGTACACCATCGGCTTGTCGTACACGGGCAGGAGCTGCTTGGAGACCACCTGCGTCACCGGGTAGAGCCGCGTACCCGAGCCGCCCGCGAGGATGATGCCCTTCATGCCGCCCTCTTCGTCTGGCGCTGCTCCAGGTACCAGCGCACGGTCTTCTGCAATCCCGAGGTGAAGGTCTCCGCCGGCTGCCAGCCGAGCTCGTTGCGGATCTTGCCGGAATCGATGGCGTACCGGCGGTCGTGCCCGGGCCGGTCCTTCACGAATGTGATCAGGGCCGCGTAGCTGCCGCCCGTGCGCGGCTTCGCGTCGTCGAGCAGCGCGCACAGGGTCTTCACCAGGTCGATGTTCTTCATCTCCGCACCACCGCCGATGTTGTACACCTCGCCCAGGCGCCCGCGCGCCAGCACTTCACGCAATGCGACGCAGTGATCCTCGACGTACAGCCAGTCGCGCACGTTCTGGCCATCGCCGTACACGGGCAGCGGCTTGCCGGCGAGCGCGCGATGCAGCATCAGCGGGATCAGCTTCTCCGGAAATTGGCGCGGGCCGTAGTTGTTCGAGCAGTTGGTGACGAGTGCGGGCACACCGTAGGTGTGGTGGTAAGCGCGCACGAGATGGTCGGACGCGGCCTTGGAGGCGCTGTACGGGCTGTTCGGCGCGTAGGGCGTCTGCTCGGTGAACGCGGGATCCTGCGGGCCGAGCGAGCCGTACACCTCGTCGGTGGAGACGTGCAGGAAGCGGAACGCCGCGCGCTCCTCGGCCGGCAGCGCCATCCAGTACGCGCGCGCTTCCTCCAGCAAGTTGAAGGTGCCGACCACGTTCGTCTGGATGAATTCCGCCGGGCCCTCGATCGAGCGGTCCACGTGGCTCTCGGCCGCAAAGTGCACGATGGCGCGCGGGCGATGGCGCGCGAGCAGCGTGCCCACCAGGCCGCGATCGCCGATGTCGCCCTGCACGAACGTGTGGCGCGCGTCGCCACGCAGGGACTCGAGGTTCGCCAGGTTGCCGGCGTAGGTGAGCTTGTCCAGGTTCACGATCGGCCCGCCCGATTGTGCGATCGTGGACAGGACGAAATTCGAGCCGATAAAGCCGGCGCCTCCAGTAACGAGGAGCATCTGCGATCTAGGCGCCGTTGACAGTCGGCATGCGGCGATTCTACGCGGCGGCCGTGACCGGCTCTTCCGCGAACTGCAGCTGGTGCAGCTTCGCGTACACGCCGCCGCGCGCAAGTAGCTCTGCGTGCTTGCCCTGTTCCACGATCCGGCCGCGCTCCAGCACGACGATGCGGTCGGCGCGCTCGATGGTGGACAGGCGGTGCGCGATGACGATGGTGGTGCGGCCGCGCATCAGCACCTCGAGCGCCGCCTGCACCTGGCGTTCCGACTCGGTATCGAGTGCGGAGGTGGCTTCATCGAGGATCAGCACCGGTGCGTTCTTGAGCAGCGCGCGCGCGATCGCCAGCCGCTGGCGCTGCCCGCCTGACAGGCGCAGGCCGTTCTCGCCGATCAGCGTGTTCAGGCCCTCGGGCGTCTCGCGGATGAAGTCCATGGCGTGCGCGGCTTCGGCTGCCGCGATCACCTCCTTCTCGGCTGCGCCGCCCATGCGGCCGTAGGCGATGTTGGCGTAGACCGAATCGTTGAACAGGATTACTTCCTGCGACACCAACGCGATATTGCCGCGCAGGCTCTCCAGCGTGAGCGACTGCAGGTCGTGGCCGTCCAGCGTGATGCGACCCGCCGTGGGCGCGTAGAAGCGCGGCAGCAGGTTCACCAGCGTCGTCTTGCCGCCGCCGGAGGGGCCGACCAGCGCGACGGTCTCGCCCGGTCGGATGCGCAGGTCCACTTCCCGCAATGCGGGCTCCGGGCGCGAGGGGTAGGCGAAACTCACACGCTCGTAGGCGATCTCGCCGCGCGCCCGCGGCAACGCCACGGTTCCCTTGTCCTCCTCGACCGGAGAGTCGATCACGCCGAATACGCTCTCCGCGGCGGCGAGCCCGCGCTGCAGGACGCCGTTCACCTCGGTGAGGTGCTTGATCGGCGCGAACAGCATCAGCATCGCGGTGATGAACGAGACGAATTCGCCCACCGTCGTGCGGCTGGCGAGCGAGTCCTGCAGCGCGATGTACACGATCACCGCGAGTGCACAGGCGGCGAGCAGGTGCGTGATCGGCGTCGTCAGGGCCTCGGGCACCTTCTGGCGCATGTTGAAGCCGCGCAGCATGCGGCTCGCGTGCGCGAACCGCCCGGCCTCGTAGTCCTGGCCGCCGAACACCTTGACCACGCGGTGCGCGCCGATCGTCTCCTCCAGCACGTGCACCAGGTCCCCCATCGCATGCTGCGAGCCGCGCGCCATGCGGCGCAGCCGGCGCGCGGTCAGCTGCACGACGAAGGCCACCGGCGGCGCGATGGCGAGCGCGATGAGCGTGAGCTTCCAGTTCAGGTACAGCAGCCAGGCGAAGAGGCCCGCGATGACGATGCTGTCGCGCACGAGCGCCGTAAGCGCCGTGGTCGCCGCCGCGCTCACGTTCGACACGTCGTAGGCGACCTTGGAAAGGAGCGCCGCCGAGCTTTGGTCGTCGTAAGCGTGCGCCGGGTAGCGCAGCAGTCGGCCGAACATCTCGGCGCGCAGGTCGAGCACCACGCGGTTCGCCACCCAGGCAAGTCCGTAGTGCCCCGTGAAAGTAAATGCGCCGCGCAGGATGAAGATCACCACCAGCGCGGCGGCGAAGGTGAGCGGCGGCAGCATCGGCTGCTTGCCGGCCGCGAAGCCGCCGTCGAGCAGCGGCTTCATCAGCATCGGGAAGAGCGGTTCGGTCGCGGCCGCAACCACCATGCCCAGCACGGCAAGCGCAAACACCTTCGTGTGCGGCCGGACGTAGGACAGCAGCCTCACATAGAGCTGCCGGCCGGTCACACCGCGCGGTTCCTGCATGCGCGCCATTGTAGTCGCTGCCGCAGAGGGTCGCGCCGCGGGCTAGCGCGGGACGGTGGCCGCTGCGGCCGGCGCCAGGCTGCCGAGCAGCAGGCCCGCGTAGGCCCAGAAGGCCATCGCGACTGCCAGGTGCATGAAATCGTCCGTGAGGTTCTTCGTCACGACGGCGACCACGAGGGCGAGCAGCGCTGCGCTCGCTTTTCGGTTCCCGCGCGTTCGCCAGGCCACGCGCACCAGCGCGGCGAGAAGCCAAGAGAAGACCGCCAGTCCCGCAATGCCGAGCTGCACCGCGACGTCGAGGAAGACGTTGTGCGCATGCGAGCGCAGGTGCAGCTCGCGCTCCGCCAGGCCCGCCGAAATTCTTTCCTTGCCGAGCGACGCCAGGATCTTCTCGCCGAAGCCGTGCCCCAGCAGCGGCGCTTCGCCCGCCACGGCGCCCCACTCGCGCCAGCTGTCCAGCCGGACGTCTCCTGTGACCGATGCGTGTTCGCGCGTTGCCGTCTGCATCGCTACCGCCCCGATCGCGGCCAATGCGCACGCGAGGACCCCCACCACCGCCCACTTGCGGCGCCGCGGCGCGAGGTGCGGCCAGTACCAAAGGAGGAACGCGGCAAGGACGACAGTGGCGCTAGGCAGGAACATCCGGTTCAGGCTTCCTACGCCCGCAACCAGGATGCAGGCGCCGGCGGCATAGCCCGCGCGTCGCGCCGCCGCCTCGTCGTCCGCCAGCAGGACCAGCACGATCGGCAGCGCGAACACGCACAGGGTGCTGCTCACGCCTGGGCCGGGAAAGTAGTAGAGCATCCCAGCGCCGCTCGCTTCCGGCAGCAGGGTGGCGAGGCCGGCAAGATAGGCGAGCGCCGTCAGTACCGCGAGAAACGCAGCGCCGGCGACAATGGCTGCGGGCAGCGCGCGCGACTGCGGAGCTGTCCGCGTCGCCAGGTACGCGGCCCACATGGCGCCGAATGGCAGCACGCTGTCGTAGAGGACGGCTTTCAGCGTGGCACCGGCATCGGGCGACGAGGACGCCGATGCGAGCCCGAGGGCGATCCACGCCGCCGCGGGCAGCGCGAGCGGGGGCAATTGCCGCGCGCGCAACAGCAGGTACGCAGCGCCTGCTGCGACAGCGGCGGCAAGCAGGTTGCGCAGGCCGGTGGCATGCGCAATGTGCAGTACGAGCACAAGTGCCGCCAGAGCAGGGCCCAACCCGCGCGCCACTACAGACCCCACTTGAGCGGGATCTTGCAGATCAGCTCCGTGTCGCTGCTCCCCGGGCGGTACCGGATGGGCTGGCCTTGCCAGACGTAGCTCGACAGGGCGCCGGCAGCCGGCACCCGCTCGAGGTCGCGCGCAAAGCGCTGCGAGCCCGAAGGCAGGAGGTACTTGAGACGCATCGCGGTCAGTGAGCGCGCGCTACGAGCAGCTCATCCACGGCGGAGATTACCTGCTCGAGGGAGATACGGTGTATGCAGACCGGATCACCGCATTCGGCCGGGGTACGCCAGCACTGCCGCATCCAGGCGAGCTTGCGCCCGAATAGCAGGTCTTGGTCGCGGCACGGCACTTCCGGATCCCAGAGGCTGCGAAACGGGCTCGCCGCCCAGAAGCGCCCGGGCCCGGTCGCGCGCGGTGAGCCGGGACCGTACAGCGCCACCGTAGGCACGCCGGCGAGCCGCGCGAGGTGCGCGATGCCCGTGTCCGGGCAAACGATGAACTCGGCGTGCCGCAACAGATCCCACAGCTGCGCGAGGTCGAGCTTCCCGGCGAGGTCGCTGCGGCGACCTTCCGAGTCGATCGCTCGCGCCAGGTGTTCCTCGCCACGGCCCGTGCTCGCGACTACTGCAAGACCGCGCCGCTCCGCCCATTCGAGCAGCGCGCGCCACCGTTCGGCGGGCCACCACTTGTGCGGGCTGCTCGCTCCCAAGTGCAGCACGCAATACGGCCGCCCGGGCCTCGCGTAGGGAGCGCAGGGTGGCGCCGGCCAGTCCGCGGGGTCGTAGCCGGCGGGCTCATCGCCCGCCAGAAGCCGGGCCGCGATGTCACCCCAGGCGAGCGGCTCCTGCGGCATGGGCACGAACTCGTCGACCGGCCAGTCCTTGTAGCCGCGGCGCTCGGGGGCGAACGCGACAATCCAGCGCGCTTTCAGCATGCGTGCGAGCCACGACCATCGGTTGTCGCCGGGCACCAAGGCAAGGTCGAACCCGCGTTGCCGGCGCATGGCGACATGATCCGCCAGACTGCGCGGATCGAAAGGCAGCGCAGTCGCGCCGTAGGGCTTGTGCGCGAAGATCGGCGCATACGCCCGCGGACAAGCCATGACGATCTCGGCCTGCGGGAAGCGCAGGCGCGCCTTCTTGATGAGCGGCGCCAGCATGATCGTGTCGCCAAGCAACAGGTGATGGGCGACCAGGACGCGCCGCACGCTCTCGGGCCGCGATCGACGGCCGGGCAGCAGCAGGCTCGGGGCGGCGAGCGCCATCGTGAAGACCTTCGGCCAGAAGCGGCTCGCCACGCTAGGGAGCCTTCGACCTGTTCACGCGATGGCGCGCAACTGCTCCAGCGACTCCGCGAGGATCGCCAGCTGCAGCACGCGCTCGGCCAGCCGGCTCTCGCCGGTACGATAGCGCGCGACGATCTCGCGCGTGGCCGCCGCGCTCACCTGGCCGCTGCTCGCCGCCTGCAGCCGCTCGCCCGCCGAATCCAGGCGCTCGGCGAGGTCCTCGCGCAGCCAGCGCGCGAGCGGCGGATTGAAGCCACGCTTGTTGCGCCGGAACAGGCCCAGCTCCCGGCAGGCGCCGAGCAGCGGCTCGAGCGCGAGCTTCGCGGGCCGCGTGAAGCGCGCGCGCGCGGGCATGGCGAGGATGCGCCGGTAGAGCTGGTGATCGAGCAGCGGGGCGCGCAGCTCGAGCCCATGCGCCATGGTCGTCAGGTCGCCCTTGCGCAGGATGTACTCGGGGAGATAGTTGGCCATGTCGATCGCCAGCAGCGCGTCGAGCGCGCCTGCGCCGTGGCGAACGTCGGGCGCTCGCCAGTATACCGCCGGCGCCCCGCCGAGTTCGGGCTGCAGCCGCCGGCGCTCCATGGGCGAGAACCCGGAGAAGCGCAGGCCGTAGGCGTCTTCCCAAGGCAATGAGAGCTCCAGGCGCAGCCTGCTCCAGCGCGATGGCGCCATGGCGCCCGCGTCGCCTTTGAAGGGCAGCACCAAGCCGCGCCGCCAAGCGCTGTGCAGGTGCGCGCGGTATCGCTTATAGCCGGCGAACAACTCGTCGCCGCCATCTCCGGCGAGGGCGACCTTGACTTCGCGTGTCGCGGCGCGCGCGAGGTGCCACATCGGAAACGCACTTGGATCGGCGAAGGGCTCATCCATGTCGGCGACGATGCGCGCGAACGACTCCCGGATCGAGGCAGGTATTTCCACTTCCGTGTGCGACAGACCGAGCAACGCTGCCGTGCGCGCGGCATCCGGCCCTTCGTCCATCGGGTCGCCCGGAAACGTCGCGGTGTAGGTGCGCAGTTGCTTATAGCCGAGCGTCGCGAGGCGTGAGGCGAGCAGCGCCGAATCGATCCCGCCGCTCAGGAAAATGCCGACCGGCCGATCCGCAACGGTGCGCAGCCGGATCGCTTCGTCGAGCGTGGCGCGCCAGTCGGCCGCCTCCGCCGCGGGCTGCCAGTAGGTAGTCTCGCGCAGCGTGCCAGCGTCAAGGTCGTATTCGAGCGCGTGGCCATTCGGCAGGCGGCGGACGTCGCGGAACGCGGTGCGCGGCGCTGGGATGTAGCGGTGCGCGAGAAACGCGTCGATGCCCTGCGGATCGAACCCGCGCCGCTCGGCAGGCAGGAACGGCAGCAGGGCGCGCACCGTGGATGCGAAGCCGATCTCGCCCGGCCGATGGCAATACACGAGTGGCTTGAGGCCCATGCGGTCGCGCACCAGGAACAGCTTGCGTCGCCTGAGGTCGAGCAGACCGAACGCGAACATGCCGCGCAGCCTGGGCAGCATATCGAGGCCCCAGGCCTCGTAGGCGCGCAGGATGAACTCCGTGTCGGAGCGCGTGCGAAAGCGGGCGCCGCGCTCTTCTAGCGCGCGCGCATCGTCCTGCCAGCCGTAGACCTCGCCGTTGTAGCACAGCCAGATGTCGCCCGCCTCGTTGGCCATCGGCTGGTCGGCGATCGGGCGCGGGTCGATGATCGAAAGGCGCGCGTGCAGCAGCGCGTGGCAGCCGTGCGCGTCATCGCGGCGCCATGCGCCGTCCCACGCCACCGAATGGCGGGCGTCGGGGCCGCGCCGGGCGAGCGCATCAAGCATCGCTTGCCGCCGATCCGGCGCGACCGGCCGTGCGCCGCTGAATCCCGCGATGCCGCACATCTCGCCATAATAGCTGCTTGAGCTTTCCCGCCGCGTCCGTGCCCGCCCCGCAAAGCATCGAGCGCCTGCTCGTCATCCGGCGCGACAACATCGGCGATCTCGTCTGCACCACGCCGCTGATCGCCGCGCTGCGCCGTCGCTTTCCCCGCGCGCGCATCTGCGCCCTGGTCAACAGCTACAACCTGCCGGTACTGGAAGGCAACCCTGACCTCGATGCGGTCTACGCGTACACCAAGGCGAAACACCGTCCGCCGGGCACCGGCATCCTTTCCGTTTACTGGAACCGCCTGCGCGTGATGCTGGAGCTGCGGCGCGAACGATTCGACTACGCGATTGTTGCGGGCGCGAGCTTCCTGTGGCGTGGGCTGTACCTCGCGCGCCAAGCAAGGCCGCGCCACATCATCGGCTTCACGCCGCCGCAAGGGCACCCCCACATCGACGTGGGCATCCCCTACACCTTGCCGCGGCCAATGCACGAAATCGAGGATATTTTCCGGTTGCTGGCGCCGCTCGGCATCGATGGCCCACCACCGCCAACCCGGCTCTTCGCGGCACCGGGACCAGTGGCACAAGCGCGTGCAGCGTTGCACGCTCGGAATTTGGGCCACGGTGAACTCGTAATCGGCGTACACATCAGCGCACGACTCCCGAGCAATCGCTGGCCGGCCGCCAATTTTGTTGCGCTGATGCGGCAACTCCATGAGCGACACGGTGCAAGTTTCATTCTGCTCTGGGCACCCGGGTCGTCCTCAAACCCACAACATCCCGGCGATGACGAGAAAGCCAGAGAGATCTGGGGCGCACTTCCGGGCTTGCCCCTCGTACCCTACCGTACCGAACAGCTGCGTGAGCTGATTGCCGCGCTCGCGCTTTGCGATCTCGTGGTGTGCAGTGACGGTGGCGCGATGCATATTGCTGCGGGGCTTGGCAAACCGATCGTCTGCTTCTTTGGCGATTCGGATGCTGCCCGATGGCATCCGTGGGGGGTGCCTCATGTCATGCTGCAGCCGGAAAGCCGTGATGCCTCCGGCATTCGTGTCGACGACGGTTTAGCCGCAGTAACGCAGCTGCTGGAAGCGAATCGCCCGCAGCAGAGCACCAGTCGGGGCGCTTGCTGAGTGAACTCGGACCACGCCCGCGCAAGCCCTCGAATCCTCGTCATCCGGCGCGACAACATCGGCGATCTCGTCTGCACTACGCCGCTCATTGCCGCGCTGCGCCGGCGCTATCCAGCCGCGTGGATCGGCGCTTTGGTGAACAGCTACAACGCGCCAGTACTCGAAGGCAATCCCGACCTGAGCGCGGTAATCGCGTACCGCAAGCTGAAGCATCTCGGCGAGGGCGAGTCGGCACTGGCGGCGTTGCGCACGCGACTGGCCGACCTCTGGCGCCTGCGCCGCATGCGGCTCGACTGCGCGCTCATCGCCACCACCGATTTCAACGCGCGTACCGTGCGGCTGGCGCGCTGGCTGGCGCCCGCGCGCCTGCTCGGCTTCTCCGACGGCAGCGACCGCGCCCGCTGCCTCGATCTGTCCGAGCCGCTCTCCAAGGTCGCGGGCCGGCACGAGGTGGAGCGTGTGTTCGCGCTCGGCGCCCACCTGGGCGTGCTCGGCGAAATTCCGCCGCTGCGCGTCGTACCGGATCCCGGCGAAGTCGCGAAGGCCGTAGCGTGCATGGGCGTGGCTAGGCCGCGAGTCGCCGTGCACGTGAGCGCACGGCGTCCGGCGCAGCGCTGGCCCGCGGAGCGCTTTGCGGCATTGATCGAGCGGCTGCACGCAGCTGCGAATGCCGTCCCGGTCCTGCTCTGGTCGCCGGGCCCCTCCGACTATCCGCAACATCCGGGAGACGACGACAAGGCAGAGGAGATCAAGTTGCGCCTCGGCGGGCGGACGCCGCTCGTGGACTACCGCACCGAGCAGCTACGCGAGCTCATCGGCGCGCTGGCCGCCTGCGACCTTGCGATCTGCGCCGATGGCGGCGCCTTGCACCTGGCGGCCGCCCTGGGCAAGCCGGTCGTGTGCCTGTTCGGCGACTCGCCGCCGGAGCGCTGGCGCCCGTGGGGTGTGCCGCAGCGCGTGCTGCGGCCGGCTAGCCGCGACGTCGCCGACATCGGCGTGGAAGACGTCCTGCGCGCGTTCCTCGAGCTGCGCGCCGAGTGCGCGGTGCGCCATTAAGGCCTGAGCAGCGACGCGTACAGGTTGGTGAGCTTTGCCGCCATAGCGTCAAGGCCGTAGGCCTCCGCGGTCGTACGCGCGGCTTGCGCCATGCGCTCGCCGCGGGCGCCGATGCCGGCGAGTTGCATCTTGCGCGCGATATCCGCCGCATTGGCGGCATCGCAGACCCAGCCGTTCACGCCAGGCTCCACGATCTCCGCTGCCCCGCAGCTCGAGCTGACGATCACCGGCAAGCCCATGGCGAGCGCCTCGAGAGCAGCATTGGGGAACGGATCGTAAAGGCTGGGCAGGACGAGGCAATCCGCCGCGGCATAGAGCGGGCGCACCTCCTTGCGGGGACCGAGGAAGCGCACCTGCGAATCGACCCCCGCCGCGCGAGCGTGTGCCGCGAAGCGCGCCAGCCGGCGGTCGTGGCCGGCCACGATCAGCCTGAACGAAGGATTCGCTGTCTGCGCCAGCGCATCGATCGCCGCGCGCACGCCCTTGCGTGCGAAACCCGACCCGACGAACAGGAACGCGGTGTCGTCGGCACCCAGTCCGAGCTCGGCGCGCGTCGCGTCCCTGGCGGCCGGCCGCAGCCGCGGGTGGAAATGCTCGAGGTCCACGCCGTTGTAGATGACGTGGAGCTTGCTGGCGGAGATGCGAAAGCTCGCCAGGATTTCGTCGCGCACGAGCTTCGAGTTGCAGATCACGGCGCGCAGCCGCGGGTGCTCGAACATGCGCCGCTCCGCGCTGCAGACATAGAGGTGATAGGGGTTGAGCGCGATGCCCAGCCGCTCGAGCGCGCCTGCGCGCGCCTTGCGCCTCTCGAGCCACCGGCGGTGCACGCCGTCGCCAGCCCGGTATACGTCGCAACCGGGGATGCGCTCATGCGATTGCACGACGTCGAACGCTTCCCGGCGCAGCACGGCGGTCGCCGCGCGGGCGAAGGACCAGTCACGCCACAGGCTGCCGAGAAAGAACGGGTCCACGCGCAGCACGCCGCGCGCGTCCCAGCCCTCCGCGCGGCGCGTCAGGAGCGTCACCTGCACTCCCGCGCGCTCGAGCGCCGGCAATACGCGAGCGATGATGCGCTCGGCGCCGCCGTAGGGGTTGAAGCGCTGGCGGACGATGGCCAGTCTCAGGCCCGACTCCCGCGCGCCATCAGGCGCCCTGCGCCAACAGGGTACGCGCCGCGTGGTACACGGGCTCGACGGGCAGCGTCACCAGGCAGTCGCTCCGCCAACTGTCGCCGCAGCCCGCGAGGCCGCAGGGCCGGCAGGTGTGCGCGCTCGCTACCACGCGATGCGGGACGCCCCAGGGGCCCCACTCGAAATCGCCGCTGGGACCGAAGAGCGCCACGCTCGGCGTGCCCATGGCGGCGGCGAGGTGCATCGGCATCGAGTCGACGCCGACGAACAGGCGCGCACGTCGCGCAACAGCGCCCAGCTCCTTGATGCTCAGCTGCCCGGCGAGGTTCAGCGGCTTGGCTTGCGTGCGGCTCAGGATGCTCGCGATGAACTCCGTCTCGTCGGGAGCCGCGGTGAGCACGATGCGGTGCCCGTCGGCGGCAAGCCGATCCATCAGCTGCGCGTTCTGCTGCGCCGGCCAGCATTTGAAGCGCCAGCGCGAGCCCGGGTGCATGTGGATGAACGGCTCCGCCGGCACGAGCGTGTCGACGCGCGCCTCCGCCGCATTGCCGGGCACGAAGTCCACCTTGCGCGCCTCCGGTGCGGGAAAAATGCCGATGCGGCGCAGCGCATCGAGGTTGATCTCCACCTGGTGGCGGCGGCCGCCGCCCACAACCGGATAGAGGTGCGTGAAGCTGCGCGCCCAGAACGCGCCGCGCTTCGGCTTGATCGGCCCCACGCTGAATTTCGCGCCGAGCGTGCGCGCGAGCCAGGCGCCGCGTGGATGCTCGGTGAGATGCACGATCAGGTCGTAGCGGCGCGCGCGCAGCGCCGCGAAAAGCTGCCACTCGCGGCCCAGCCGCGCCGGCGGCGCGAGCTTGCGCCATGCGCGCCCCACCAGGAACAAGCGGGCAAGCGCCGGATGGCCTTCCAGCATCGGCGCCGTGTCGTCGTAGACCAGCGCATCCACCTCGAGCCCCGGCGCCTGCGACTTGAGCGCGCGCAGCACCGGCGCGGCGAGCAGCGTGTCGCCGTGGTGACGCAACTTCACCACCAGCGCCCGTCCGCACTCGTCGATCGGCACGGCGTCCGTCAGCATGCGGGAAGGTTACCGCAATCCGCGCTGCCGACAAGCGGCGCGCGTCAGTCCAGCCTCAGCTCCACGGCAACGCTCAGGGTGCGCCCGGGCAGCGGATACACCGCATAGCGGTCGGCGACGAAGGCGCTGCGCACCGCGTAAGTGTAGTACCGCTCGTCGAAGAGGTTGTTCACCGCTGCGGAGAGGCGCGCCCGGCCGTAGTCGCGCGCGAGCTTCGCGTCCACCACGGCGAATGCCGGGATCTTCGTGCCCAGCGTATTGGGCTCGTCGTTGTCCATGTATTGCTCGCTCAGAGCGGTGAGCGCGCCCGAGAGCCGCGTGCGCGCGCCGATGTCCCAGGCGACGCCGAGGTTCAGCTTGTGCTCGGGCACGAGCGGCACGCGCTTGCCCGCGATGCTCAAGTCCGAGCCAATGGCGAACGCGCCGCCGGGCAGAGTGCCTTCCAGGAACCTCGCGTCCGTGTACGCGTAGGCCGCGCTGAGCTTCAGCGTCGGTGTCGCCTGCCAGCTCGATTCCAGCTCCACGCCCTGGCGGCGCGATGGCGGCAAGTTGCGGTTGCCCACGCCCGTGGTGAACGGATCGAGATGGATCTCGTCTTCGACGTCCATGCGAAACAGCGTGGCGCGCGCAAATACGCCGCCAGCGCGCCGCTCCGCGCCCAGCTCGTAGGTGTGCGCGGTCTGCGGCCGCAGGATCTGGAACTGCTTCGTGAAGCTCGCGTCGTCCTCGTAGATCTCGTCGGCGTTGACGAAGCGAAAGCTGCGCTGCGCTCGCGCGAAGACCGCATTGCCGTCTGCGAGCGCCTGCCGCAGCCCGACTTCCCAGGCGTGCTGGTGCTGCGTCTCGTGCGCGGGCGGCGCCTGCGTCGCGAACCCCGCGCCCGGCGCGGTGGGGTCGAGCGCGTCGGTGGCGTCGTACTTGACGCGCTCTTCGCGCCAGCCGAGCGTCAGCAGGCTCGCGCGCGCCAACTCGACGGCATCCTGCAGGTAGTAGCCTTGCACGTCTTGGTCGACTCGCACGCGATTGACCGGCTGGGCGATGTCCTGCGGCAGGTCGGAGCGACGCGAGTCGTAGCGCCAGCCATACCAGTCGGCGCCCACGGTCAGCCGGTGGCGCGTGCCGGCGAACGCGAAGGGCACGCGCACGCGCGGCGTGAGCGCGGCGATATCCAGCTGGTCGTCGCGGTAGATGGGAAAGCCGGACTGGTCGTAGTAGGACTGCTGCGACTTGCCGCGCCAGTCGGCGCCGACGCTGAACTCCGCCTCGCCGAACCGCGTACCGAGCGTGGCGCCGGCGCGCGTGCCGTCGCGGCTCGACCAGTCGAGCGGCGTCTGCGCGCCGCGCGGATCGCTCGCGTATTCGTCCAGGCCGATGGAGGGCTGGACGCGCCGCGCCCCCGGCAGCCGCAGGTTCTGCCGGTCCGCGCCCAGGCGCAGGTCGAGGTAGCTCTCGCCCAGGCCCCAGCGCAGGTTGACGCCGGCGTTTTGCTGCTCGTTGCGGTTGTTGTCGCGGTAGCCTTCCGAGTCGTAGCCGTGCAGCACCGCGTTGATGCCGAACCCCTGCGTGCTCGCGCTGCCGTAGAGCTGCCCTTCGAGCGTGCCGTAGCTCGCCGCGCGGCCGAGGACTTCGGCACGGCGCCCCTGCGTGAGCGGCGAGCGCGTGACGATGTTCACCACGCCCGTGGTGGCGCCGTCACCGTAGAGGACCGCCCCGGTGCCGCGCAGGATCTCGATGCGCTCCACCGCCGCGAGCGGGATCGCCGCCCACTGCACGCCGGAGAGGTCCGCGTCGGTGATGCGCCGGCCGTCGACCAGGACGAGCGTATTCTGCGTGGCGGTGGCGCCGAAGCCGCGCAGGTCCACCGCGGTCGAGGCCGCGTTGTTGCCGTAGAAGTCCTTCATCGTCAGCCCGACCTGCTCGGAAAGCAGCTCGGGCAGCGTGCGCGCGGCGCTCTTCTGGACATCCTCGGCAGTGAGCACCGTGACACTCGCCGGCAGGCGCCGCGCGTCCTCCGGGAAACGCGGCGCGGTAATGACCACGGCATCGGACTGGGCAAGCGCCTGCATCGCGAAGGCCGCGAGCATCGCCAGGGCGGTAAAGCGCATGAGACCCCTCCTTGGGCGTCATCCCCGACGCCGTAAAGCGGTTGCGCAAAACCACAAGGCCGGTCTCCGGACTCGCGAGTCGGCGCTCGACGCGCCGGGTGCGCCGCCTTCCCGTGGCTTCCTGCACCACAGTGGCCGGGTGACGCACCCTCTCGCTTACCGTTGCGGGGGCAGTACAGGAATTGCGCCTCGGTTGCCGCCCGGCGCGCACCTGTTTCCCGTTTCATCA
>Ga0326726_10001218_pt1 | contig 23986 bp, 19 predicted proteins | sample MHFenrmetagenome_2_FD_207603 | JGI IMG/M metagenome (GOLD analysis project Ga0326726, IMG submission 207603) | Lab enriched peat soil microbial communities from Michigan Hollow, Ithaca, NY, United States - MHF15MN | ecosystem: Environmental > Terrestrial > Soil > Wetlands > Peat | place: USA... | reverse complement strand
CGCTGCTGTTCGATCTGATATCGTTTCTTCATAGCGACTCTCTCCTTTTCCTGGCGGAAAATTTCCTCGGCCCATTATGGCCGAGGGTTGGGAGTCGCTACTTTCTACGAATTAACGGACATCCTCGCATAGGGTCTTGCTTTTCCTTAGCTCGATAACTGGCAAGAAACCGCCATACCGGTAACAGAACCAGTCCCATGCCGACCAGAACGCCCGTGGGAGGCTCGCCCTTGTAGTTGGCCAGGAGCCAGTCGACCACAAAACGGTGCACCCATTGGTTCATAACTGTCCTTGTTTTTACCTGACGATGACAAGGGCCGTTAAGCAGGGTAGGAAATATTGAATTGGAAACCCCGAAACTTCCCCGATTGGAATCAGATTGCTGGCCCAATTCCGGATGTGTCAATAGGAAAGTTTATGCAGCAAAAGTTCACCTGCTTGCCGACTTAAGTTGATGAAAACAATCGGGCACATGGGTTGGCAAGGGAAGACATCAAAGGCGTAGTCCATACAGCTAATCCCGCGCGTGAACTGGTTTGAGTTTCTTGCGGTCGGGCGGTTCCGAAAACCGAGAACGGCAACCGCTCACGACGTTGTCACACCCATCTGTGACTAAACCCCATTGACACCCTTAACCAAATGCTTAACAATGTGAGTAGCTGGATGATCCAGTGTCACATCTGGGCCGCAGGGAGAGCGACCTCCGTGCGGCCGTTTACTTTGTTGGCTAACCACTATATGTTGTAGTTAGAGACCAGTTTTTCTCGGGAACAATGGAATATGTTCGGTTTTCCAGAAAACTCGGACGTATGTTGTTGATTCTACACACAACGCCACGGTTACCGTCAGATTCCCACGGTATACCGTGCGTAACTTGCTGATTACATTGGGGGTGGCATGGGGGAGGGGGTATATACCGTCTAAGGTTTACCTGAAAGTACACTACTCGCCCGCTACGGTCATGCCCTCCAGCCGCAGCGTGGGCGCCGCCACGGCCCCGCGGAACACCAGGTCGCTGGCGATTTCGGCGATGTTGAGCAGCATGTCCTTCAGGTTGCCGGCGACCGTGATCTCCTCGACGGGATAGGTCAGCTCGCCGCCCGAGATCCACAACCCGGAAGCGCCGCGCGAGAAGTCGCCCGTGACCAGGTTCACGCCGAAGCCGAGAAATTCGGTTACGTACAGGCCCTCCTGCACGCCGGCAATGATCTCTTCCGGATTCTTCGTCCCCGGCTGGAGGAAGAGGTTGCCGACGCCGATCGAGGGGGTCCCGGCCAGCCCGCGCGACGCGTTCCCGGTGGTCTGGAGGCCGAGTTTTTTGGCGGTGTAGGTGTTCAGCAGGTAAGACTTGAGCACACCGTTTTCGATCACGACCGTGCGCCGCGTGGGCACCCCTTCGCTGTCGAACGGGCTGGTGCCGAAGCCGCCGCGCAGCGTGCCGTCGTCAATCACGGTGACGCTTTCACTGGCGACGCGCTCGCCCAGCTTGCCGGTGAGGAAGGAGGCGCCGCGATAGATGGAATCGCCGTTGACAGCCTCGAAGATGTGCTCCAGCAGCGAGCGCGCCATCTGCGGATCGAGCACGATCGGTACCTTCGCCGTCTTCACCTTGCGCGCGCCCAGCCGCCGCAGCGTGCGCTCGGCGGCAATGCGGCCGACGTGCTCGGGATCGTCCAATTTTTTCAGGGTGCGCGCCACGGAAAACCAGTAGTCGCGCTCCATCGCGCCGTCCTGCTGCGCCACCGGCACGGCGGCCACCGAGCAGTAGGAACTGCGGTACTCGCCGACGAAGCCGTGCGAGTTGGCCAGCACTTTGTGGCCGTCGGCGGCATCGAAGGAGCCGCCTTCGGAGTTGTTGATGCGCTTATCGACGGCAAGCGCGGCCTTCTCCGCCCGGCGCGCGTACTCGATGCGCTGCTCGCCGGAGAGCGAATACACGTCGTCGAAGTAGAGATCGAGATCGCCGCTGATGGAGCCGAGTTGCGACGGTTCCGGCAATCCGGCGTGCGGATCTTCGGAGGTGACCTCGGCCAGCGCCAGCGCGGAGGAGACCATCTGGTCCAGGCTTTCGGGCGAAAGATCGCTGCTGTAGGTGGAGGCGGCGCGCTGCCCGCGAAAAACGCGCACCCCGATAGCTTTCGAGCCGGATTCCTTCAGCGTCTCCACCTGCCCGAGCCGGACCACGGTGGAGAACTCGTTGCCCTCGCGCACCACGGCCTCGGCAGCGCTGGCACCGCCGCGCATGGCGCGGGCGACGACTTCGGTTGCAATTTCTTTTAGATCCACGCTCTCGTTAATAGCTCACCTGTACTTGCGCCGTGACTCGAGGTCCAGGCGCGACAATGTTGGCAGCCGGAGGCCAGCCTACGCGGACGAAGCGAGTGGGCGTTACCTGCACGCAGCCGTTGGCGACGGCCGCCTGAGTCTCTCTTCCGGCCAGCATCGCCGGAAACCACGTCCTGCCGTCGATGGAGCCTTCGACCACAAGCTTCAGGTCAACCGGATAGCCCTTGTTGGTCGGGTCGAAGAACATGCAAACGGTCATGGTTTTGGCAAAGCCCATCGGACCTGCCGTGGGCATTCTTTCCGAGGACGAAAGCTCCTTGTCGATCAGCACGTGATAAGCGCCGTGGGTCGCCGGATCGTCCTTGGGGCAATCGCATTGCGCGCCGGCGCGCGAGGTTGTGCCTGCAAACAGTGAAACAAAGATGAGGATGGGCGCACCGATAATGCTGTAATGCTTCATAGCGCTGCCTCCTGGTGGATGATTCCACCTGATTAAACCACGCAGAGGCACGTATGTTGCTTAGCTTCCGGTGCCGCCGACGGTGATGCGATCAACTTTCAGCGTGGGAATCCCCACGCCGACCGGAACCGACTGGCCGTCCTTGCCGCAGGTGCCGACGCCTTCGTCGAGCTGGAGATCGTTGCCCACCATGGAGACGCGCGTCAGCACGTCAGGACCGTTGCCGATGAGAGTGCAGTTCTTCAGCGGCGCGGTCACCTTGCCATTTTCGATCAGGTACGCCTCGGAAGCGGAGAAGACGAACTTGCCGTTGGTGATGTCCACCTGGCCGCCACCGAAGTTGGCGGCGAAGACGCCGTACTTGACCGAGCGGATGATGTCCTCGGGCGCGTCCGTGCCGCTCAGCATGTAGGTGTTGGTCATGCGCGGCATGGGAATATGTTCGTAGCTTTCGCGGCGGCCGTTGCCGGTGTTAGCCATGCCCATCAGCCGCGACGACAACTTGTCGCTCAGGTAGCCCTTGAGAATGCCTTTTTCGATGAGCACGGTTTCCTGCGTGGTGTTGCCTTCGTCGTCCACGTTGAGCGAGCCGCGGCGATTCGGCACCGTGCCGTTATCTACCACGGTGCATTTCTCGCTGGCAACGCGCGTTCCGAGCCGGCCGGTAAACGCCGACGTCCCTTTGCGGTTGAAGTCGGCTTCCAGGCCGTGTCCGATGGCCTCGTGCAGCAGGATTCCCGGCCATCCGGGACCGAGCACGACTTCCATTTCGCCGGCGGGCGCTTCGCGCGCGTCAAGCTGGATGATGGCCTGGCGCGCGGCTTGTTCGGCGAAGTGCTCGGGAGTCTTCTCGGTGCGGAAGAAGTCCAGCGAAACGCGTCCGCCACCGCCGGACGTGCCCTTCGACGATTGTCCGTTGTTGCGGCCGATGCAGAACACGCTCATGCGCGCCAGCGGCCGCGAATCCTCGGCAAAGGTGCCGTCGGAACCGATGACCAGAATGCGGCGCAGCTCGTCGGCATAGCCGGCGCGAACTTCCTTGATCCGGGGATCGTAGGCGCGCGCGGCCTGGTCGGCGCGCTTCACCAGTTCGAGCTTCTCGTGTACGTCGGCACTGACCGATGGCAGCGTGACCGGATACAGATCGCGCCCGCCGTGCTCCTTCAGGCTGACTTCGAGCTCTTTGGCCGGACCGCTGGCGATGAGCGCGGCAGTGCGCGCGGCGCGCAGAATCTTCTCCGGCGCCAGATCGTCGGTGTAGGCGTAGCCGGTGCGCTCGCCCGATACGACGCGGACGCCGCAGCCGGCGGATATGCCTTGCGTCGCCGACTTCACCAGGGACTCGTCGAGCAGGATCGAAGTGGTGGTCTGGTATTCGAAGTAGAGATCGGCGTAGTCGCCGCCGGCCGACAGCGCGGCAGAGAGATAGCGTTCCAGGTCGCGCTCGGCGATTCCGTAGCGCTGAAAGAAATAATTGCCGTTGTGCATGACACTCATTTGATGCTGCAAAGGCCCGGTAAGTACTGAGTGTAACAGCTTCAACAAGCGGTTGGCTGATGACCCAGGTAATTGAACTGCACGGTTGTGGTTGCGCAATTCGCATAGCATTTCGTGCGCGTGTTTTTCTCCGTGGCCTCCGTGTCTCCGTGGTGCAAAATAGGCGCCTCCACATGAATCTGCAACAGCTAACGCGTGAACTCGAGGAGTTCCTCTCGGGCGCAGCCGATGCGGTAGTGCTGGAAGACGGCGTGGTCGTGTTCGACCTGCGCGAGGCGCGCTATTCCGTCTCCGAGCAGCACGGCAAGTGCCTGCTGCACTTATGGTCGCGCGAGCGCAACGTGGTGCGGCGAGTACTGGAGGTGGAGCGCGCGAAAGACTCATTGCAATTGTCGGTGGTGCGCTTCGGGCAGACGAGAGCCACCAAGCTGGAAATCTGCCGCAGCCGCGATCGGCGCACTCCGGCAGACAAGCACACGACGCGCGCGCAATACAAGACGCTGCTCAAGCGGCTCCTCGAGCGCGAATTTCCGGGGCACAAGCTGGACCGGCTGACCTCGTCCACCGACCTGGAACGGTCGTTCGGTCCGGTGTATGCGCGCGGCGTCGTGCGCCGGGGAAACGCGTGGACGGCCGTGCTGGGCTTGAATGCGCAGGAGCAGCAGGCGTCGGTGGATGGATCGCTCACCTTCGGACTGCTGTGGCTGGAACATCTGCGCGAGCACTGCGGCAAGGGCTTCGTCGAAAGCCTGGCGTTGTTCGTGCCGGCGGGAACGTCGGCTGTGGTGCGGGCGCGGATGGCGCACCTGAATCGTGGCGCATGCAAATGGCGGCTGCTTGAAGTGGACGAGCGCAACGCGGAGGTGCAGGAGATCGACTGCACCGATGCCGGCAACATCGAAACGCGCCTGGTGCGCTGCGCCGATGAAGCCACGGCGCGCGAGCGCTTCAAGGCGTCGGTGGAGCAGGTGCGATCGCTCGCGCCCGAGACGGAAATCGCGGTTGTGACTCCGGGCGAGATCGCGTTTCGCCTGCACGGGCTGGAGTTCGCGCGGGCGCGCCTGGCTCAGGTGGAGGGCTCGTTCCGTAACGTCGAGGAGCTGGTGTATGGCGTTGGCGCCGCGGAAATCGTCGTCACCGAGGAAACGGCGGCGCAGTTTGCGGAATTTGTGCGGCGCGTGGTGGGTGGGCGCGCGGCGCACGGCGACCCGCTGAATTCGCTGCGTCGTGCCTGTCCGGAGCGCTGGTTGGAGTCGCTGGTGGTGCGCGATGTCGCGGCGCTGGATGCGCGGCTCGATGCCGCGTGCGTGTACTCGCAGGTGCCGGCGTTTTCGGCCTCCGACCGGGCCATGATCGACGTGCTGGCGGCAACGCGTGAGCGGCGGCTGGCGGTGATCGAGTTGAAGGCCGACGAGGACATCCACCTGCCGCTGCAAGGCCTGGATTACTGGGCGCGCGTCCGATGGCACCAGCAGCGTGGCGAGTTTGCGAGCTTCGGATACTTTCCCGGGCGGGAATTGTCGGAGGAGCCGCCGCTGTTGATGCTGGTGGCGCCCGCGCTGCATGTTCACCCGGCGACCGATACTCTGCTGCGGTATTTGTCGCCCCAGATCGAGTGGCAGTTGGTGGCGGTGGATGAGCGCTGGAGAGATGGGGTGAGGGTGGTGTTCCGCAAACACCCGGAAAAACAGTTGGCCGCAGATGAACGCGGATGAAGAGCGATTGACGAATTTACGAATTGAAGAATTGACGAATTCACTACCGCGCACGAACTCGCGGCAATTCGTCAATCCGTAAATCCTACAATTCGTAAATTGGAACAGATCTCAGGACAGCTCAGCCTCTCTCCCGCGGTTGATCCAGTAGTCGCGCGCCGTTTCGCTCAAATCGGCAGTGGGTTTTTCGCCGCGGAAGACGCGCGAGATACCGCGCACGATACGGCGCATCGGAAGTTCTCCGTTTTCTTCCGCAAAGAAAATTTCCCCGAGCTTCGAGGAGCGGTAGTACCAGCGCTTGAGGATGGCAAGGTGCTCCATGGTCTCCTGGCGCGAGCAGGAAGGAGATGGAGCGGCGGCGAGGACTTCCATTACGCGCGATTCCATGGAATGCGGCGTTTTCTTGCCGCGGCCGAGGGCGGCCGCGGCCCCAGAGATTTGGGATGAAGCCGAGGGCTGCCCCGGCGAGGCGCCGGGGCCCACAGCCCTCGAATCTACTTTGTTGATGTTGTCGGAGGAGGCGCCGAGGGCCACAGCGTCGTCAAGTTGTTTGATCGCGAAATTGATGGGGTCGAAGAGGCAGCCGTGCACCAGGCGGAAGAAGGTCACCGAATCGGGCTGCGATGAGGGCTGGATCATCAGGCCTGCGAGGCGGTCCAGGCGGTGCACGATCTCCGGCAGTTGCGCCAGCACCGGTTTCAGCTTCTCGATCTGCGCGTGCAGCGCGGCGGCGGTTTCGAATTCCAGGTCCGAGGATGCCTTGTCGCGGGCGGTGGAAATCTCGCGCACCAGCGATTGGCCACGCGAGTCGAAGAAGGTCTCGACGCGCGCGACTTCGGCGGCGTACTCGTCGTCGGTGCAGCCCTTGAAGCAGGGCGCCAGGCACATCTTCATTTCCGAATAGACGCAGCCGGGAAACGTGGGGTCGGGATTCAGTTCTTCGACGCAGCGGCGCACCTTGAAAAAATCGAGGGCGTCGTTGGAAAACTTCTCGGCCGCGGCGCGCGAGGGAAACGGGCCGTAGTACACGCTCTTCGCGCTGCCCAGGTGCGTGGTGACGGAGACCCGCGGGTAGCGGTTTTCGAGGTGAAAGCGCGCCAGGGGCGCCGGACGAAGCCGGAGACGGTCCTGATAAGTCTTGGGGAAAACCGCGCGCAGGGTTTTGTAGAGAACGAAGCCGGATTCGAAATCCGATCCGGTAGGTGCGTACTCGATGAGCGCCACGCGATCGCGAAGGTTGAGCTTGCGCGTGCGCTCTTCGGCAGGACCGAGCAGGCGGAGGAGGCGACGGCGCAGGTTGGCGGTCTTGCTGACGTAGGGCTCGGATTGCGGGTCGCTCGCGCGCAGCAGGAAAACCGCGGGAGCGGCGGGGACGCCGGCGAAGATCTCGGCGTCGCGCTCGGGGCGGAACTCGAGTTGCACGGGAAGCACAACTCCATTCTAGCCGCTGATTAACACTGATAAACGCAGATCGGAAGAACACCACGGAGACACGGAGGCACGGGGGTGATTTGGTAATTTCGTAAATTGGTAATTTGGTAATTGAGAAATCTGCTGCAGCGATGGCTCGACTCGGTGTCGGCAACCCTGGCCGACACCTCGCTCAAGATGACTTCGGTTTGTTCTTGGGTTAGCCCCAGATACTCTGTGTCTCCGTGCCTCCGTGGTGAGGTTCCAGTCGCGGTTTAGCGGAAGCTGGCGGAGCGGTACTTGGTGCGGAAGTCTTCGCCTTCCATCCTGACCACCTTACACATTTCGTGGAGGCGGGAGCGCATGCGCTCGCCGATGCGGTCGCCCAGGGTCTCCTCGCGGGTGGCGCGGAAGGCGCGGGCGCGCTCGCCGTCATCGGAGTCGGCTTTTGACGGCGGCAGGTCCTTGAAGTTGGTGGTGATGATGGTGGTGCGCTCGTCGTTGTAGCGCGTGTTGAGGATGTGGCTGACCGTGTCCCAGACCCATTCGGTGGGCTTGACGGCGCCGAGTTCGTCGAGCACCAGGACTTCGGTGTCGAAAATCGGGCGCAGTACCTGCATCTCGGTGACGGCCACCGAGGCGTTGTAGGAGTTCTGAATTTCCTTGAGCAGCTCGCGGTAGTCGTAAAACAGGCAGGGAATGCCTTTGCCGAGGACCAACTCGCGGATGATGCCGACGGCGAGATGGGTCTTGCCGACGCCGATTGGGCCGATGACCAGCAGTCCCGCTTTTTCTACCGGATACTCGGCGACGAAGCGCTGCGCGGCCATCAAGGACGAGGAGAGCGAGGGCTGCGAATGGCCGTTCATGACCTCGAAGTTGGAGAGCTCGCAGTGTTCGTAGCGGCGGGGGATGCGCGCCTGTTGGAGCAGCTTCTGAATCTGTCCCTGACGGCGGCAATCGCAACGGGTGACGCGGCGATCGCGGCCTTCGCCGATTGACTTCCAGCCGGTGTCGTGGCACACCGGGCAGACCTTGAGGGTGTCCATGGGGTTCCGCGCATACATTGCGGCAACACGGAGTCGGGCGCAAGAGCAATTGATTGTAACTCGCCCTTTAGATAGTGCGAGAGGAGTGAATTAGCTGTGGACGGCAGAGGAAAACGGGATCAAGCAATTGAAGATTGCAGATTGAGGATTGACGATTGAAACACCAGGGATTCGGTTTGCGGCGGACGGGGGCGTCCGCCGCAGCCGCGATTGCGTCTGATGCTGAAGCCAGCCCCGGCGAGGCGCCGGGGCCCACAAGACCTAAAGGCGGAGCCCACAGGTCCAAACAAGCCGCGGCCCACAGATTAAAAATTGAATTCCTGATGATTTCGGCGGCGAGGGCCAGCCGCCGCGCTGAATTTCAACATCCAAGTAGGTGCTTATGGACCGATATCTGTGCATCCATTGCCATTTTTATCAACCGCCGCGGGAAAATCCATGGCTGGAAGCGGTGGAGCTGCAGGATTCGGCCTACCCGTATCATGACTGGAACGAGCGCATCACCGCCGAGTGCTACGCGCCCAACTCGAGGTCGCGCATTCTGGACAACGCAGGGCGGATCGTCAAGATCAGCAACAACTACTCGCGCATCAGCTTCAACTTCGGCCCGACGCTGCTCTCCTGGTTGGAGCAGAACGCGCATCGGACGTACGAGCTGGTCCTGGAAGCCGACCGCATCAGCCGCAAAAATCATTCCGGACACGGCAACGCGATTGCCCAGACTTACAACCACATGATCATGCCGCTGGCGACCCGGCGCGATCGATACACGCAGGTGCTGTGGGGGATCCGCGATTTCCAACGCCGCTTCGGGCGCGATCCGGAAGGCATGTGGCTGCCGGAAACCGCGGTGGATGTAGAGACTCTGGAAGTGCTGGCGGAGCTGGGCATCCAGTTCACTATCCTGGCGCCGCACCAGGCCATGCAGATTCGCAAGCGCCGCGGCTCTTCGGTGCCGCACGAGGCGACCAAGAATCCGGACGGCAAGGCGCCGCAAGGGCGCAGCGTCGAGGGCGCCAAGATCGATCCCGCGCGGGCCTATGTGTGCCCGCTCCCTTCGGGGCGCAGCATCAATTTGTTCTTCTATGACGGCCCGATCTCGCGCGCGGTGGCGTTCGAACACGTGCTCAGTAATGGCGAAAGCTTTGCCCAGCGGCTGCTGAGCGGGTTTTCCGACGCGCGAAAATGGCCGCAACTGATGCACATCGCCACCGACGGCGAAACCTACGGCCATCATCATCCACACGGCGACATGGCGCTGGCGTACGCGCTGGAGCATATCGAGTCGAACCAACTGGCCAAGATCACCAATTACGGCGAGTACCTGGAAAAGCACCCCCCGGAGTACGAGGTCGAGATCGTCGACAACACGGCGTGGAGCTGCGCCCACGGCGTCGGCCGCTGGTCCATGGATTGTGGCTGCAACTCCGGCGGACATGCCGGGTGGAACCAGCAATGGCGCGCGCCGCTCCGGGCCGCCCTGGATTGGCTGCGTGACGACCTGACCCGGCCTTTTGAACAAGCCGGGCGCGAGCTGCTGAAAGACCCATGGGCGTCGCGCGATGACTTCATCACGGTCGTGCTCGATCGCTCGCCGGAAAACGTGGGCCGGTTTCTGGGGGAGCACGCCGCGCACGAACTCAAGCCCGACGAGCAGGTGCGCGCGCTCGAGTTGCTGGAAATGCAGCGTCACGCCATGCTCATGTACACCAGTTGCGGCTGGTTCTTCGACGAGCTCACCGGGATTGAGACGGTGCAGGTGATCCAGTATGCCGGGCGCGCGGTGCAACTGGCGCAAAACCTGTTCGGTAATCACCGCGAACAGGAGTTCATTCAGCGGCTCCGGCTGGCACAGAGCAACCTGCCCGGATTCGGAGATGGAGCCGATGTTTATCGGCGCTTCGTCAAGCCGGCGATGGTGGATTTGCCGGGCGTCGCCGCGCATTACGCCATCACTTCGCTGTTCGACGGCTTCGGCGAGCGGAGCGCGATCTACTGCTACGACGTGGACATGCTCGACTCGCACGTGCAGCAGTCGGGGCGGGCCTCGGTGGCCGTGGGGCGGGCGCGCATCGTGTCTCGGATCACGCGTCAGCAGATGCCCACCGTCTTCGGGGTGCTGCACTTCGGCGATCACAACCTCAGCGCCGGCGTACGCCGCTTCCGCGGGGAAGACGACTATCACAACCTGGCGCAGGCGGTGAGCGACGCCTTCGGACGCGCCGACCTGCCGGAAGCCTTGCGCGTGCTCGACCGCCACTTCGCGGGGACGGCATACTCGCTGAATTCGCTGTTCCGCGACGAGCAGCGGCGGATCGTGGCGCGCATTCTGGAAACCACCCTGGGCGAGGCGGAGGCCGTGTACCGGCAGATCTACGAGCGCCACGCGCCGCTCATGCGCTTCCTGGCCGGGCTGCACACGCCGGCGCCCAAGGTGCTGGTGCTGACCGCGGAGTTCGTCATCAATGGCGCGATGCGAAGAGCGTTGGAGGCGCCCGAGCTCGACATCGACGAGGTCCGCGGCATCCTCGACACCGCTACCCGGGAAAAGATCCACTTGGACACCACCGGCCTGGAATACGTGTTGCGGCGGCGGCTGAACCGCATCGCCGACGAACTGGCCGAAGATCCCGGCAACCTGGCGCTGCTGGCCAGGCTCCATGCCATCATCTCCATGCCGCTGCCGTTCGAAATCAACCTGTGGCGGGTGCAGAACGTCCTCTACGCGCTGCTCGAAAGCGAGTACCCGAAGCGCCGGGACGATTCCGAATGGGCGGCGCAATTCACGCGTCTGGTGGAGAAGCTCAACATCCGCGTTCCGGCGCCACAGGCGGAACAGCCGGCAGCGGTGTAGCTCTCGTTGAATTCTGTTGGTTAGAAAATGCACTGCCCGCATCTGCCAACCGCAGGCAGATGTGGGGCACCGGTGTGTTAACTTTATCCCGCTTAGCCCTTTCTCATACACCGACATGGAGCGAGCGTCCTCATGAAGATGAAAGTCCGCAAGGCCGTGTTCCCGGCGGCCGGTTTGGGTACCCGCTTTTTGCCCGCCACCAAGGCGCAGCCCAAGGAAATGCTGCCGCTGGTGGACAAGCCCATCATTCAGTACGGCGTGGAAGAAGCCATGGCGTCGGGCTGCGACCAGATCATCATCGTGACCGGCCGCGGCAAGAGCGCCATCGAAGACCACTTCGACGTCAGCTACGAATTGGAAAAAATGCTGGAAGAACGCGGCAAGACCGAGCTGCTGGCGGTGGTGCGTAACATTTCCGACATGATCCACGTGGCCTACGTGCGCCAGAAAGAAGCCATGGGACTGGGGCACGCGGTGCTGATGGCCCGTGAACTGGTCGGGCACGAACCCTTCGCCGTGCTGCTGGCCGACGACGTGATTGACGCCGAGGTGCCCTGCCTCAAGCAGATGGTGGAAGTGTTCGAGGAAATGCAGTCGTCGGTGATCGCCACCCAGACGGTGGAAGGAAAGGCGATCTCGGCCTACGGAGTGATTGACGCCAAGCCGGTGGAAGGCCGCTGGAAAGGCAAGCTGTTCGACATCCAGAACCTGGTGGAAAAGCCGCGGCTCGAAGACGCTCCGTCGAACCAGGCGGTGATCGGAAGATACATCCTGACGCCCACGATTTTCGAGATGCTGGAGAGCACGCCGCTCGGCGCCGGCGGCGAGTTGCAGCTCACCGACGGCATGCGCCAGTTGCTGAAGCGGGAAAAAATCTACGCCTACAACTTCGATGGCAAACGTCACGATGCCGGCGACAAGCTCGGCTTCCTGAAGGCAACCATCGAGTTCGCCCTCAAGCGCGAGGATCTGGGCGGCGATCTGCGCGCGTGGATGAAGGAGCTCAAGCTGTAGCGCCGAGGTTCAAATCGGGACAGTTACCATAGTTTGGCCCAGCGCACATGGCTGTGTGATCTGTGTCGCGGACGCCGCGGTTGCGAGGCCCTCAACATGGAATTGCGTAAGGGTATACGCACGGCGCGCCCTCGACTCGGCTTGTCGCCTGGAATCGCGAGCTGACCCACAGATTCGCAGCCCTCCGATTTCAATCCCAGGAAATCATCGCCACCTGGCAGGTGCGGCATGGAGTGCGACAGCAAGTGGCAGAGAATCGAAGATGAGTACCTGATCCCGCTCGGCTTCGGCTGGACTGTGATGATCATCGCGCTGTACGTCGCGTTTGTCGTGTTGCAATAAGGCTGACGCGCGCAGTGGCAGGGGGATCGTGACTAGACCTGCACCGCCGCCAGTGCCTCCCGGGCCGCGGCTACGGTTTCACTGACATCGCGGTCGGTGTGGGCCGCGCCCAAAAATGCCGCCTCGAATTGCGAGGGCGGCAGGTACACGCCCGCATCCATCATGCCGCGGTGAAATCGTCCAAATGCTTCGCTGTTGCTCTTCGCCGCCGAGGACCAGTCCGTCACTCGCTCGCCGGTAAAGAACCAGGTGAACATCGAACCCACGCGGTTGGCGGCGACGGCCACGCCGGCTTCGCGCGCCGCTTCCGAAACCATCTGCACCAGCGTGGCCGCCAGGCGTTCCATGCGTCCGTAGACTTCGCGGTGGTCGCGGAGGTGGCAGAGGGTCGCCAGCCCGGCGGCCATGGCCAGCGGATTTCCACTGAGCGTGCCGGCCTGGTAGACCGGCCCCAGCGGGGCGACCATGTCCATGATCTCGGCCGGGCCGCCGTAGGCGCCCACGGGCAATCCGCCGCCGATCACCTTACCCAGGGTGGTCAGGTCGGGACGAGTGCCGTATAACTCCTGCGCGCCGCCGAAGGCCACGCGGAAGCCGGTCATCACCTCGTCGAAGATGAGCAGCGCGCTGTCGCGCGAGGTGAGATAGCGCAGCGCGTCCAGATAGCCTTTTTGCGGCGGCACGCAACCCATGTTGCCGACCACCGGCTCCACGATCACGCACGCGATTTGGCCTTTGAATTTCTGAAACGCGTTCTCAACGGCGTTGACGTCGTTGTAGGGCAGAGCGAGGGTGAACTGCACGAACTCTTCCGGCACGCCGGCCGAGCCGGGAATGCCAAGCGTGGCTACGCCCGAGCCGGCCTTCACCAGCAGCGCGTCGCTGTGGCCGTGATAGCAGCCTTCGAATTTCACGATGTACTTGCGCTGGGTGAAGGCGCGCGCCAGGCGGATGGCCGACATGGTGGCTTCCGTGCCCGAACTGACGAAGCGCACTTTCTCCATCGAGGGATACGCTTCCAGCACCGCTTCCGCCAGGTCAATCTCCGCCGGAGTGGAGGCGCCGAAGCTGGTGCCGTGGCGCGCCGCCTCGATCACCGCCTCGATTACGGCGGGAGGAGCATGGCCGAGGATCAGGGGCCCCCAGGAGCCGACGTAATCAATGTAAGCGTTGCCGTCGGCGTCCCAGATGTGGGCGCCTTCGCCGCGCGTGATGAACGGAGGATCGCCTCCCACGGCGCGGAAGGCTCGCACCGGCGAGTTGACCCCGCCGGGGATGACGGCTTCGGCGCGGCCGCGCAGTGCACGCGATTTGTCCAATCGGCGGGCCATGGAAACCTCGTGTGGCACACGCGCCCTCGCGTGTGAAGTTGCAAATGCTCACTATACCAAGGGACCGCACGGGCGGGGGGCGGGGTAACAGGTGGATTTCTGAACGAAATTGAAGATTGAAGATTGAAGATTTAAGATTGCAGATTGCCAGCAGCCTGCCGCGGATGTGTGTAACACCCGGGCAATCTGCAATCTGAAATCTGCAATCTTAAATGCCGTGCAAGACGTACGCGTCACTGACTGGAATCAGCTCAACCGCGAGCTCTTCGAGAACACGTGGAACGAAGCCATCCGCCGCTTCCGCTCCAACTTTGTTTATCGCGGAATGGGCGACGCCTCGGCCGACCTGCGCACCGGGTTGATGAAGCTGGGGGGCAACATCCGCGAAGTCGAGTTCCACATTCTGCGCAATTTCAAGAAATACGCCCGCCAGGACGCCGTGCACGGCGACTCGCAGTGGAACTGGCTGGCCCTGGCGCAGCACCACGGCGTGCCCACGCGCCTGCTCGACTGGAGCTATTCCCCCTACGTCGCGCTGCACTTCGCCACCGTGGGACTGGGTGAATACGACCGCGACGGCATCATCTGGTGCGTAGACTATGTTGCCGTGCACAAGCTGCTGCCGCGGTCGCTGCGCGAGGTGCTCAGCGAGGAGCGCTCCAACGCTTTCACCGTGGAAATGCTGGACCACGCCGCGGGTTCTCTGGTCGCGCTGGAAAAATTGTCGAAAGAAGATTTCGCGGTATTCCTGGAGCCGCCCTCGCTCGACCAGCGCATCGTCAACCAGTTTTCCATCTTCGCCATGATGTCCAGCCCGCTGGCGCGTTTCGACGAGTGGCTGCTGAAGGAACACGGCGACCTGCTGCGCCGGATCATCATCCCCGCGGAACTGAAGTGGGAGGTGCGCGATAAGCTCGACCAGGCCAACATCACCGAGCGCGTGCTCCTCCCCGGTCTCGACGGCCTGGCGCGCTGGCTGCAACGGCACTACACGCCGCGAATCTGAGAGAACGCCACGGAGAAAGATTAACCACGGATCAACACGGATCTTTGATTTCCGTTTTTGCCGATCCGTGTTAATCCGTGGAAATCCGTGGTTGATTCCGCCTCACCGCAAAATACACAACCACGCCCAGCAATGCCAAAATCGCCCCCAGTCCCAGCGCGGTGACCGGTCCGGTGCGCTCGCTTTCGCCGCGCAGGAAGGTGAGGATCAGCAGTGCGGCGGGGCCAATTCCCAAGGCCGCGGCGCCGATCAGTCCGCCGGGCGCGCGAAACGGCCGGGGCAAATCCGGTTCACGCACGCGCAGTACTACCAAGGCGACGAATTCCAGCATAAGCGACCCGCCGTAGAGAATGATGTCAATCAGCACCAGGCGCTCGAAACCCAGCGGCAGGCAAAGGGTCCACGCGATGGCGCACGCCACGATCGAGATCCAGGGCGCGCCCGTCTTTGGGTGCACGCGCAGGAACGCCGCGGGGAGCAGTCCATCCTGCGCCATGGCGAAGGGAACCCGCGTGTAAGACAGCACCAGGGCAATGGTCATGCCGAGTCCACAGATCATGCCGCCGGCAATGACCGCCAGCCCCAGCCAGCGTCCGCCAAGCACGCCGGCAGCCTGCGCCCACGATCCGGTGGTCCACGCACTCGGATCGATGCCGGCCACCATCGCCGCGCCTACTGGAATCACGTACACCACCGCGACCAGCACGGCGCTACCGATCATCGCCCGCGGATAATTGCGCTGCGGGTTCTGGACTTCACCCGCGATGGTGGACGCGTTGTCCCAGCCCATGTAGTTCCACATCGCCACCGAGAGCGCGCCCAGCAGGTCCACCGACGCGCCGTGCGGAACCGCGCCGGCGGCGGGCATTCGCCAGAGCGCGTAAACCGTCATGGCGGCGAACGGAAACAGCAGTGCGAGCATCAGGTACGTGGAACTTTTTCCCACCGCGCGGATGCCGACGATGTTCCAGGTAGCGGCAACCACAATGACCCCAGCTCCCAGCGCCACGCCGTTACGTCCGCTGCCCAACGACGGTGCGAACTGCCCGAGATAGAGCACAAACAATGTCGGGTAGATAGCCATGTCGAAGATCGAGGCCAGCAGCGAGAGCCACGCTTCCTGGAACCCCCAGAACGGTCCCAGCGCGCTCCGCACCCAGACGTAATAGCCGCCCTCTTCCGGCAGCGTGCTCGACAGTTCCCCGACCATGAGCGCCGTCGGCAGGCTCCAGATGAACGGCACCACCACCAATACGATGAGCGCGCGCGCGTAGCCGGCCTTCTGCACCAGCTCCTCGAGCCCGTAGGGCCCGCCGGAGACCATGAAGAAGGTGGCGGCGATTAACGGCAACAGGCCCAGGCTGCGGCGCACACGACCACCCCTGCACGCCAAAAGCGGGCGTGCCGGGGACTCCGGCGGCGGAGTTGCCGTCATGCGCGCATCCTAACAAAAGCACGGAGACCGGGGTCGCTAGGCCGCGTTGTGGTTATTGACAGCGCTGAAGATTCTTGCCGGAAGCACGTTCAGCGGCTCCAGGTCGCGCTCCACCGGGCCGAACACGCGTTCCAGGTCGGCGCGCAGTTTGCCGCTGAACTGGTAGGCGAGGAAGCGTCCGCCGGGACGCAGCGCGAGCTTGGATGCGCGCAGGATTCGTTCGCGATCGTGGCGGCGAAGCGTGCTGAACGGGATGCCGGAGACGATCACGTCCGCGGCTTCCAATTGCAGCTCATCCAGTACGCGGCGCACCTCGGCCACCGAGTTGTGCACCACTGCGAGACGTGGGTCGGGGCAGTTGTGCCGCAGGTCGCGCACGAATTCGCGGCTCGCCTCGATGGCCACCAGCCTGGCGTCGGGACGCAGCCGCCGCAGGATCTCCGCCGTGAATGTCCCGATGCCGGGACCGTATTCCACCAGCACGCGGGTCGCCGGCCAGTCCACCTGGCGGAGCAGGCGGTCGACCAGGAAACGAGAACTCGGGACTACCGATCCGAGCAGGATGGGGTGCTTGAGAAACTCTCGGGCAAACAGCAGGCGGGAATGGCGTTTTTGATGGTTGATCATGCAATGACTGTCTTACTGGCGATCAAGGCTACGATGCGAAACCCTACCCCCGCGGCACTGCTGCTGTCAAAGGCCAGGCCCAGCCACTCTGGGCTCGAGTGGCAACTGCCGCAGGATCGTTCGCAATCCGGTAGAATCCAATCGACATGGTTCTTCCCTTCGTTCGCGATCTCTTTGCGGACGTGGAAAAATTGCCTGCTTTCACGCGTGCCGCCTCTCACCTGAAAACGGGGGCACCCAGCGCGGCGGGTCCCGCCGCCATGGGGTCCAAGAGTGGCGCGGGGCGGATTAGTGTATCCGGGCTCACCCCGACAGCCAAGGCGCTGCTGATCGCGCTGCTGCATCGCGCCGCTGGAAAACCGCTGATCGTGCTGGTCCGCGACAACCGTGCCGCCGAAGACCTCCAGCCGGTGGTCGCAGCCTTTGGCGAGCTTACGGGTGCCATCGCCGCGCCCAGCGATCGCGGCACCATCTCCGACAGCGTGCTTGTGCTGCCCGCGCCCGACGTTCTGCCCTTTGAGGGGCTGTCGCCTCACCCGGAAATTCAGGAAGCGCGCGCTGCTACGCTCGCCAAGATGGCCGCCGGAGCCGCTTCGGTGGTCATTGTGCCCGTGGCTGCCGCCGCCATGCGCCTGCGTGCGCCCGACTTCTATGCCGAGATGGCGCGTACCATCCGTCGTGGCGAGACGCTCGATATCGAACCGCTTCTCCAGCACCTGAACACGCTCGGCTATGTGGCCGCCGACGTGGTCGAAATGCCGGGTGAGTATGCCTTGCGCGGCGGCATCCTCGACGTTTACCCGCCAGAAGCCGACCGCCCGCTGCGCATCGAGCTGTTCGGGGACGAGGTGGAGTCCATCCGCAAATTCGATCCTGGCACGCAGCGATCTACTACATTTGTAGAATATGCGGCCTTGCTGCCCTTGACCGACGTTCCCGTGCGCGACGAGACGCTGGCCGCCATCCACACCCGGCTTTCCGGCAAGCGAGTTACGGGTGAGGAAGACGTAGTGGAGGCGGCAGTGCGCGCCGGCGGCGTCGGCGTCTTTCCCGGGTGGGAATTTTACGCCGCGGTTGCCGGCGCCGATTACACCGTCTTCGATTTGATTTCCAATGTCGCCGTTGTAATGGATGAACCCGAAGACCTTGGGGCCGAAGTTGAACACTGGTGGGAGCGCGTGGGCGACATGCACCTCCGCAGCGGGGTCGGCAACCTGGTTCGTCCCGAGGAACTGTATCTCCATCCCGAGGAGTTCGAGACAAGGCTGAACACCTTGCCCCGCGCGGATTTCCAGCATCTTCGGTTGGAAACAGGAGAAGAAGCGCAACCACGGATTTCCGCGGACGAACACGGATCTGACAATACCGTTTCCGATCCGCGTTTATCCGTGGCGATCGGTGGTTCAGCTTTTCTCTTATCGCAGCCGACCACGCGCTTTCATGGCTCCGTGCCCGCCATGGTGGACGAGGTCAGGAAACTCTCCGCCGAGGGCAAGCGCGTGCTGTTCGCGGCCGCCTCCACCGGCGAGGTGGAGCGCATTGCCGACCTGTTCAGCGAATACGGCGTGCCTTTCCGCCTGGGTTCGCGCACGCCTCGTCCCGGCGAAAGCTTCCTGGATGACGCCGCCTATTTGGCGGGGGCCGAGTCCACTACAACAGTAGTAAAAGCCCATGTGCCCCATGGCGTTGCCTTTCCCGGCGCAAACCTGGTGGTTTTCGGCACTCGCGATTTGTTCGACGAACTCGAAGACGTCATCATTCGCCCGCAGCGCTCGAAATCCAAGACCAGCGCCTTCATTTCCGATTTCCGCGACCTGGCCATCGGCGACTACGTGGTGCACGTGGAGCACGGAATCGGGCAATACCAGGGCCTGAAGGAGATCGCGCAAGCTGAGGGGGACAAAGCCGAGTTCATGATCCTGGAGTACGCCGAGGGAGCGCGTCTCTACGTCCCGCTCACCCGCCTCGACCTGGTGCAGAAGTACCGCTCGTCCGAGGGCGCCAAGCCCGTGCTCAGCCGCCTGGGCACGCAGCAGTGGGCCAAGACCAAAGCGCGCGTCAAGAAGGCCATGAAGGATATGGCCGACGAACTCCTCAAGCTCTACGCATTGCGCAAAACCGCCGAGGGTCACCCCTTCCCGGCCGACACGCAATGGCAAGCCGAGTTCGAGGATGCCTTCGAGTTCAACGAAACCGAAGACCAGGCCCAGGCCATCGTTGACGTCAAGAAAGACATGGAGCAGCCGCAACCGATGGATCGCCTGCTCTGCGGTGATGTCGGTTACGGTAAGACCGAGGTCGCCATGCGCGCCGCCTTCAAGGCCGTGGGCGACAGCCAGCAGGTGGCGGTGCTGGCGCCGACCACGGTGCTCGCCTTCCAGCATTTCGAAACCTTCAAGAGCCGCTTTGCCGCCTTTCCCATCACGGTGGAGATGATCAGCCGCTTCCGCTCGGCGCGCCAGCAGAAGGCAATTGTGGAACGAGTCGAACAGGGCAAGGTGGACATCCTGATCGGCACCCACCGCCTGCTCTCGAAAGACATCAAGTTTGCCGACCTTGGGCTGGTGGTAGTGGACGAGGAGCAGCGCTTCGGCGTGCGTCACAAGGAGCGCCTGAAGCAGCTCAAGAAAGAGGTGGACGTGCTGACCATGTCGGCGACGCCCATCCCGCGGACGCTGCACATGTCGCTGGTCGGGCTGCGCGATATGAGCGTGATCGAGACGCCGCCGAAAGACCGCATTGCCATAGAGACCGTGGTTGCCACCTGGGACGAGAAGCTGGTGCGGTCAGCTATCGAGCGCGAACTGGAGCGCGGCGGGCAGGCTTACATCGTCCACAACCGGGTCGATTCCATCTACGAGATCGCCGCCCGGGTGCAGGAACTGGCGCCGAAGGCGCGCGTCATCGTGGGCCACGGCCAGATGACCGAAGGCGAGCTGGAAAAGGTGATGCTCGCGTTCATGCGCCACGAGGCCGATGTGCTGGTCGCCACCACCATCATTGAAAACGGGCTCGACATCCCGCTGTGCAACACCATCGTCGTCAACCGCGCCGACCGCCATGGGCTGAGCGAGCTCTACCAGTTGCGCGGACGCGTGGGGCGCTCCAACCGCCGCGCCTACGCCTACCTGCTCATCCCGCCCGACACCGAATTGACGCCGCTGGCGCGCCGCCGCCTGGCCGCGCTCAAGGAGTTTTCCGACCTCGGCGCGGGATTCAAGATTGCCGCCCTCGACCTGGAACTGCGCGGCGCCGGCAACTTGCTGGGGGCAGAGCAGAGCGGGCAGATCGAAGCCGTCGGATTCGAGCTTTACACCTCGATGCTGGAACGCACCGTGCGTGAGTTGAAGGGCGAGGTCGCCGCGGAAGAAGTGGAAACCCAGCTCAATCTCGGTCTCAACATCCGCATTCCCGCGGAATACATTCCGCAGGAAAACCAGCGGCTGCGCATGTACAAGCGCGTCGCCGGCGTGGAGACCGAGTCGCAATTGAACGACGTACGCGGCGAACTGGAAGACCGCTATGGTCCGCCGCCCGCGGCGGTGCGCAACCTGCTGGAGTACGCCACGCTGAAGCTGCTGGCGCAGCGCGTGGGCGTGGCCGGCATCGAGCGCAAGCGAGACCTGGTGAGCATCCGTTTCAGCGGGAATGCCGCCATCGAGCCGGAGCGGCTGGCGCGGTTCGTTGCGGCGCAAAAAGGCGCGCAGTTCACGCCCGCAGGGGTGCTGAAGTTCAGCGTGAAATCAACTTCCGCGGACGAAATCCTCGCCCACCTCAAGCAACTCCTGGAAGAGCTATCGGCAGGGCAGGTTACGCAGCCCGGCCCGCAACTGGCCGCCTCCGATTAAGGCCGCTCGGCGCGCTTTTCCACAGGCGCCAACCCCATTCCGCCGCCCCGAGCCGCCTTGGGCAAAAATGTTGCCAAAAACCCGCGTCAGTTCTTGACTTTCAGGTCAGGAAGAGCAGAATAGGCGCGCGCCAGGTCGGCCAAAACCCCGTGGGGTGGGGTGCCTGCAGGACCTGTCCAGGAGAGCACCATGAATAAAGGCCATCTCGTTGACCGGATCTCCAACTCCGCGAAGTGCAGCAAAACCCAGGCCGCCGCGGCCATTGACACTCTCATTGACGGCGTCATCGCGGCCCTGAAGAAAGGGGAGCGGGTTACCCTTGTCGGCTTCGGAACGTTCGCCGTCTCGCAGCGTAAGGCACGCAACGGGCGCAATCCGCAGACCGGGTCGCTGATCAAGATCGCCGCGCGCAAGGTCGCCAAGTTCACGCCCGGCATCGACCTGAAGAAGGCCGTCAACCGCAAATAAATGGACCGAATCCAAGGTTGCAACCAGCTCCCGGCAGGCAGCGCGCCTGCCGTTTTCATTTTCGGAGGTGTGCGATCTTCCGCCGTTTCGCAGCTGTTCTTGACAAAATGGGACGACCCGCACCCTATGGTCAGCTCGCTCGAGCATCACTTCGACTCCCAGTCCTGCGCGCGCCGGCGCGTTTGCCTCACCCGCCGGCATCCTGTTAAAATCAGGGTTTCGCGAAAGGAATCTGCGGCAACATGAAGGCAGCCATCCATCCCGCCTACGGCGAAGTGCGCGTGCATTGCGCCTGCGGCAACACCTTTGTCACCCGCTCCACCCACAAGGGCGACATCCACGTGGAAATCTGCTCCGCCTGCCACCCGTTCTACACCGGCAAGCAGAAGCTGATGGACACCGCCGGCCGCGTCGAGCGCTTCCGCCGCAAGTACGCCAAGAAGGCGCCCGAAACTGCGGAAAAGAAGTAACACCCCGTTGGTGGAAAGCTCTCGCTGCGGCGAGGGCTTTTTCCTTAGACTCGGTTGAGAAACCAAAACGAGATCGAATCCGGAGAATACCAGGCGAAGGCAGAACAGTTGTTGTCGGGAATGAGCCGCCTTCTCAGACATTCGCCGGCCGAACCTGCGGCCGTCGCGCTACTGGCTGTCCATAGTTCGATTTTGCTCAACGATGCTATCCAGATCGCCGTCCGCGGAAGCTACCGACCCCCGCAAGATCACGCCCGGGCGGTTAGGGACCTTCGCGCGCTTTGCTCGAGACTCCGGTTGAGCAGTGAAGGAGAAGGTCATCTCAGATGGCTGATCTCCAGGAAGAACAAGTTCGCGTACACGAATCACAGAGTTGAAGGCCAGGAAGCGAAATTGGCTTCGGATCACGCTGAACGGCTTTTTTCTTGGGCTTACAATATGTTCAAAGGAGTATTGCGTGCACCGCGACACCCTTAGCATCGAGCAAAAGGAGCATCGCGCGCAGATGGCGGTCGCCGAATTTCTCTTTCGCGAACTGCTCGTGCCCAAGGTGTACCTGGAGGCTGAGTGGCCGAAGAGAGGCCAGCGCGTGGACGTGATGGCGATAGACCGCTCTGGAGCGGGTGACTTGCATGTCGTTGAGGTGCACGTGGGGACAGGCGGCTCGCAACAGTCATGGGAGCGGCTGATGCAAGTGCCCGCTCATTACAAGTACATCGCATTATTTGAGAATCGGAACCACTGGCCTGCCGGCCAATTGTTTGAGCCTCACGGCATGGGGCGCATTGGCATTATCCAAGTGTCGGAAGAGGGCTCGGAACTACGCGCAGCGTTGCGAGTCCGTCCCGAGCGATTCCGGTTGACGTCGGAAATTTTCAAGCAAGTTGACAGATTCACCGCATCTCACCCGCCGCATATTGAGGTAAGACCCTAGGCGATGCACAAGCGCTGGGAAAATCCGGTTTCGACCGACGCCACCCGCCCGCAGGCGCCCGTCCCCGCTGCCTTCCAGGTGGGCGCGGTAGCGCTTTCGCCGGCCACGGTGCTGGCCCCCATGGCCGGCGTGACCGACACGGTGTTCCGCCGCTTCATCCGCAATCTTGGCGGCTGCGGCCTCATCATGACCGAGTTCACCTCCGCCGACGGCGTGCTCCGCGACAAGCGCATGCGCGGACGCTACCTGCACTTCTACGACGACGAGCACCCCATTTCGGCGCAACTGTTCGGCAGCGACCCCGTAGTTCTTTCTGACGCCGCCCGCATCGTTGAAGACCTCGGCTTCGACCTGGTGGACCTGAACCTCGGCTGTCCGGCTCGAAGAGTTGTGAAGTGCAACGGCGGGTCGGGCCTGCTGCGCGACCTGCCGCGCATCGGAGAAATTTTTCGCGCCGTGCGCGCGGCGGTGAAGATTCCCTTCACGGTGAAATTCCGCGCCGGCTGGAACGACAACGAGATCGTTTGCGCGGACCTGGCGCGACTGGCCGAAGATTGCGGCTTGCAGGCGGTGGCTCTGCATGCGCGTACCCGCGAACAGGGCTACGGCGGCACGGCGCAATGGGGATGGATCCAGGCGGTCAAGCAGGCGGTGCACATCCCGGTGATCGGCAACGGCGACATCCGCACGCCCCAGGACGCCTGCGCCATGATCGCGCAGACCGGATGCGACGCGGTGATGGTCGGGCGAGCGGCCGCCAGCAATCCCTGGATCTTCCGCCAGATTGCGCAACATGCCGCCACCGGCGCTTATGATGAACCGGACGAGCGCGACCGCTATGACATGATCCGCACCTACTTCCAGATGCTGATCGAGGAAGGCATACCGGGGGCTACGGGGAAGATGAAGCAGTTCGCGTCGTGGTTCACCCACGGCGTGCGCAACGGCGGCGCGCTGCGCAAAGCGGTGTACGAGGCGCGCGAAGAACACGAAATCCTCAATCGGGTGAACGAGTTTTTCGAAAGCATTCTCCGCGAGACGGCTGCGGCCTTATAGTGAGCAGACCATCCCGACACCAAGAGAGAGTGCGGTTTGTGGTGTGCCGGGGTCGGTGGGTGAAAGCATGAAAGACAAGCCCATCGTGCTCGTTGATGTTGACGGCACGCTCGCCGACGTGCGCCATCGCCTGCATCACATCCGCGAGGGGCGCAAGAAAAACTGGAAAGCCTTCTTTGAAGGC
>Ga0326726_10001217_pt1 | contig 23989 bp, 22 predicted proteins | sample MHFenrmetagenome_2_FD_207603 | JGI IMG/M metagenome (GOLD analysis project Ga0326726, IMG submission 207603) | Lab enriched peat soil microbial communities from Michigan Hollow, Ithaca, NY, United States - MHF15MN | ecosystem: Environmental > Terrestrial > Soil > Wetlands > Peat | place: USA... | reverse complement strand
AAGGCAAGGAAGATGCAGTCGCCGAACAGAGACCGTTGCCGCAGCGAGCTCGACATGTGCGCTCGGCGGCCGACGCAAGCGCTGTGCCCGGCTTTACGGCCTATTTAGGCGCGGAAGTCCGCGCCACGGCCGACCAAAGTCCGCTCGATTGGCGTCAGCCGAGCTCGACGACTTCCGCCGCGACTGCCGAAACGATCTCCGCGGCGCGACCGTGCGGCAACCCCATCGTGTTGATGCGGATGCGCGGCGTGGAGGCGGTGCTCGCGTCGACGACGTGAATGTGCTTGGCGGCGAGCCGATCAATTGTCCCAGGGGCGCCCGGCTTGACCGGCAGGATCCGGAAGAGGCCGCCGAACGCGGATGTGAAGTAGCTCTCGAGCGGCGAGCCCATGGCGTGCCGCCGCCAATCGTGCGCGGCTTCCGCCAGGCGCGCGAGGATGGCGGCGTGATCGGCCCGCAGCCCGTCAGGGTTGTCCGCCATCGCCTGCACGAGCGCGACCGTGACGGCGTCGATGAATCCCGTCGAGCCGCGCTCGATGCGCTTCATCCGCGCGTCGGCGCTCGCCGCTTCTTCGGCCGTCCTGCAGATCACGATCGCGGCGCCGCCGGGACGATACGCGAACGTGTTGAACACCTTCGTCGGCCCGAACGCGACGATGACCGGCGCGCCCGCCTCGGCCAGCGCATGGATCGCGGACGCCGATTCGTGAATCGCCTCGCGGTACGGACGATCGCCGTAGTCGAAGCCCGCGTACGGAAAGTCGACGATGAGCGCCCGATCTTGCGCCGCGAATTGCGTGCCCATGACGCGCCAGACCGCATCGTCGACGAGCCTGCCCGTGCCGTTGTGGATGGTCTGGGCGACGATGAGGCCGCGCGCGGGGATCTCGCTGAAATCGAGCGGACAGGTCTCGAACGTCAGCCCGCTCGTGTACGCGACCGATCTGTAGCCCGGCCAGCTGTCGGTCTGCACGACCAGCGAATCGTAATCACCGCGAGGATGCTGCGATCGAATGCACGCGATCGCTCGGTTCACGGCGCCGCTTCCGCCGCCGGTCGCCCACGAGACGACCGTGCGCGCGCGGGCGGCCGCCGGCAGGTCGATCGTGTCGCACAAGAATTCTTTCGCGGCGGCCAGCCGTGGAAGATCCGGCGCGTTGTAACTGCCACACGCGGTGCCGACCGTCTTGACGAGCGCCGCGAGCGCCGCCGGATACGCGGTCGCCTGGGACCACGGTTTGCCGTCGGCGCCGACGTTGGTGCCGACCGCGAGATTCACCTTGCCCGGGCTGGTGTCGGCCCTGAAACGCTGGTTCGCGACGATGTTCGGATCGAGAGCGGGCGGCCCTTCGAGAGGAACTCCGAGCGCGCTGGGTGCGCTGCGAGCGATGTCTGCCATGAGGCCTATTAGTTTACTTGACCGGCGCGGCCGGCACGTAGGCGGGGAAGACGTACGCGAAGAGCATCGCGATGATGCCCATCAGCGTCATCAGCAGGACGCTGTGCTTGATCGTGAATCGGAACAGCCGGCTCTCGTCGGCCGCGGTCATACCCGTCGCGGCGACCGCCACCGCGATGCTCTGAATCGAAATCATCTTGCCCATGACCCCGGCGGCCGAGTTCACCGACGCCGTCAGGATCGGATTCAGGTGCAGCGCGTTGGCGGTGACCGCCTGCAGGTTGCCGAAGAGCGCGTTCGTCGACGTATCGCTGCCCGTGAGGAACACGCCCATCCAGCCGACGACGGCGCTGAAGAACGGAAACGCGCTGCCGGACCCGGCCATCGCGAGCCCGAGCGTCGACGTCATGCCCGAATAGTTCATGAGGTACGCGAGCGCCAGCATCGACGCGATCGTCAGCATCGCGAACGAGAGCTGCTTGAACGTCGCCTTGTAGATGCCGACGACGCGCGACGGCGAAACCCTGAGCAGGGCCGCGGCCGCGAGCGTCGCGATGAAGCACGCCGATCCTGACGCGCTCAGCCAATTGAACGTGAACACCGCCGCGTACGGCGCCGGCCTGGGCGTAACGGGCGGGATGCGCGTGATGAGGTTGTGCAGGGCCGGCACGTTCAGTCCGTTCAGCACGCCCGGGTTCATCGTGAAGATCGTGGCGAGGATGCCGTGCGTCCAGCGATCGATTGCCGCCTTGATATGGGGCTCGCCGGCCACGAGCACTGCTACGACGAGCAGCAGGTACGGCAGCCACGCGCCGAACAATTCACCAGCCGAATGGTGCTTCGCGGCCGCCGTGACCGGATGGTCGGTGTCGAGGCGCATGATCCGCTTCGGCTTCCACAGCTTCAGTACCGCGACCATGACGATGATGCACGTCAGCGAGCTGAGGATGTCGGTCAGCTCGGGCCCGAGAAAGTTCGACACGGTGAACTGCATCGCCGCGAACGACACGCCGCACGCGACGATCGCGGGCCACACTTCGAGCGCGCGCGCCGGCCCGGCCATCACGACGATCAGATAGCCCGGGATGAGGACCGACATCATCGAGCAGAGGCGGCCGATCATCGCGCTCAGCGCCAGCACCGGCAGCCCGGTGACGGCCGCGAGCGTCGTCACGGGAATGCCGATCGAGCCGAACGCGACCGGCGCGGTGTTGGCGAGCAGACAGATGCCTGCGGCGAAGAACGGATCGAAGCCGAGGCCGGCGAGCATCGCGCCGGAGACCGCGACCGGCGCGCCGAATCCGGCGGCGCCCTCGATGAACGCTCCGAAGGAGAAGGCGATGAACATCGCCTGCAGGCGGCGATCGTCGGTCAGGCTGCCGACGGAATCTTTGATGATCTCGAATTTGCCGGTGTCCACCGCGAGGCGGTAGAGCATGATCGAGCTGAAGACGATCCACGCGATCGGGAAGAGTCCGTACGCGGCGCCGTACAGCGTCGACATCAGCGCGAGCTGCACGGGCATGCCGTAGACCGCGAGCGCGACGACGAGCGCGGAGGCGAGGGCGGCGAGCGCGGACATCCACGCCGGCTTGCGCCAGACGCCGAGCATGAGGAACAGCACGAGGATCGGAATCGCGGCGACGGGAGCTGACAGACCGAGGCTTCCGCCTACGGGTTCATAGTTGTGCTGCCACATGCGGGAGAGTTATACCCGAAACCCGCGCCGGACGTAGGGCGAGCCTTCAGGCGAGCCGCAGACGCTCGGCTAAAGCCTCGCGCTACGTGAATTGGTCCAAGCGTGTAGTGACGACGGCGTTCACGCCGAGCGCGAACGCGCGCTCGTTCAACTCGAGGAGCGCGGGCTTGTCGCGCAGCGCCTGGCGGATGGCGGTGAGAAACGTCTCGGCGGGGAACAGGCGCGTGGCGCCGGCGAGCGCGCCGAGCGCGACGACGTTCTTGACGGTCACGCGTCCGAGGTCCTGCGCGATGGCCGTCATGGGCACGGGAACGCCGCGGACGCCGGATGGGAGCCGCGGCGGATCCGGCACGACGGTGCTGTCGTAGATCGCGATCCCGTCGTCGACGACCAGCGGCCCGAACTTCGCCAGGCTCGGCGCGTTGAACGCGAGCAGCACGTGCGGGCGCGGTGCCGCGGGCGAGAGCACTTCGTCCTCGGCGATGCGCACGTCGGCGTAGGACGTGCCGCCGCGCGACTCGGGCCCGTAGCTCGGGATGTGCGTCGCGTCGAACCCTTCGTTGATCGCCGCGCGCGCGATGATCATCGCGGCGGTCTGCGCGCCGTCTCCGCCGGCGCCCGCGAGCTTCAGCCCGATGTCGTCGCCCCAGGGCTCGCGCGGAAATGCGGCGCAGAAGCGCGCCACGCGCTCCGCGGCGCCGCCAATCGCGGCGTGCACGGCGACGGGATCGAACGTCGGCGCCTTCCACGCCGGCCACGGCTCGCGGGACGCGCTGACGTCTTTCTTCACGCCGAGTGGAAACACCGGCAGCATCTGCTCCTTGACCCAGCGCTCGGCGTCCGCCGGCGTGAGGCCGAGATGCAAGGGACATTCGGCGAGGACTTCGATCATCGCGAACCCGCGATTCTCGACTTGCAGCGCGATCGCCTTCTTGATCGCGCGCTGCGCCTTGACGCGCTGCTTGTTGTCGAACAGCGCGACGCGCTCGACGTACACCGGGCCGTCGAGCTGCGCGATCATCTCGGCCATGCGCAGCGGCGAGCCCATCAGGCGTCCGCGTCCCTCCGGCGACGTCGCCGTCCGCTGGCCCATCAGCGTCGTCGGCGCCATCTGGCCGCCGGTCATGCCGTAGATCGCGTTGTTGACGAAGATGACGGTGATCGGAATCCCGAGCTGGGCCGCCTGGATGATTTCCGCGAGACCGATCGAGGCGAGGTCGCCGTCGCCCTGGTAACTGACGACGATCGAGTTCGGGTGCGCGAGCTTCTCTCCGAGCGCGACGGCGGGCGCGCGGCCGTGCGCGGCCTGCACGTTGCCGGCGTCGATGTAGTAGTACAGAAAGACGGCGCAGCCGACCGGTGAGATCGCCACCGTCCGGTTCTGGATCCCGAGTGTCTCGATCGCCTCGGTCAGGTACTTGTGCACCAGGCCGTGGCCGCAACCGGGACAGTAGTGCGTGCTGTGGCCCTTCACGCCTTCGCCGCCGGCATGACGGTCGAACCGCTCGTAGAAGGTGCTCATGCGATCGCCCCCACCGGCAGGGCTTGCGTCGCGCCCACCACGCACGAGACGATTTCGTCGTGGGAGGGCAGCACGCCGCCGTGGCGGTTGATGCGCGCGATCGGAGGCGTGGCAAGATCCGCGCGAGATATCGCCAGGCGCATTTCGTCCTCGAGCTGTCCGGCGCTCGCCTCCACCACGATCACCTGCTGCGCGCGCGGCAGCAGCGGCGCGAGCGCACGGATCGGAAACGGCCAGAGCGTCAGCGGGCGGAAGAGCCCGGCTCTGATGCCGCGCGCACGCAGCGTCCGCACCGCGCCCTTCACCATCCGCGCCGGCGTATTACACGCGACGAGCAGGATGTCCGCCTCGTCGCACTGGAAGAGATCCGCGCGCGGCTCGGCGTCGGCAATCCGCGCGTACTTCGCCAGCAGCCCGAGATTCTCGGCTTCGAGCTCGGTCTCGCTCAGGAAGATCGACGAGATCAGATTCCGGCGGTGCGCCTCGTCGCCGGTGACCGCCCACGCGGGCACGCCCGGCTGCACCATCGTGCGCGGCAGCGTGACGCGTCCCGTCATCTGGGCGACGTAGCCGTCGGCGAGCACGATCACCGGATTGCGGTAGTTGAAAGACAGATCGAAGGCGAGCATCGTCAGGTCGAGCATCTCTTGCGGCGTGGACGGCGCGAGGACGATCGCGCGCGTGTTGCCGTGGCCGAGACCGCGGCACGCGAGCTTGATGTCGGATTGTTCGGGCGCGATGTTGCCCAATCCCGGGCCGCCGCGCATCACGTTGACGACGACGCCAGGCAGCTTGGCGCCGATCATGTACGACAGGCCTTCGAGCATCAGGCTGAAACCCGGCGACGAGGTGAACGTCGTCGCGCGGACACCGGCGGCGCCGGCGCCGTACATCATGTTGATCGCAGCGACTTCGCTGACCGCCTGCAGGAACTGGCCGTCCAGCCGCGGCAGGAGCCGCGCCATCAACTCGGCGCCCTCGGTCGACGGCGTGATCGGATAACCGAAGAAGTACCGGCAGCCGGCGAGAATCGCGCCGATCGCCGAGGCGTACATGCCCTTGATGACGAGGGGCTGACTCGCCGGCAGTTCGACGACCGCGTCAGGGATCGGCTCTGGCGTCGGAGTCGCGACACGATCGCGCGGCGCAAACGCCACACGCTCGGCTCCAACGGCGTCGAAGAATGCCGGACGCAGACCATACGGCTCGGGGCAGGCGTCGAAACAAAGGCCGCACGCCGTGCAGTGTTCGAGGTGGATCCGGACCGGCACCAATCCAGTGGCGGGATCGATGTCGCTGCCGGGCTCGATGCAGTGATGCTCGCAGGCATCGATGCAGCGGCCGCAGCCCTTGCAGTAATCGGGGACGACGATGGGCTTCGGCCGCTCGACGGTCGCCGCCATACGGGGACAATCGATTGCAAAGCGGCCGCCACCCTCAAACCACGGCCATTTCTGAAAGGAATACCCTGTACGCTGACGTCTTGCCGGAAACCCGGCGCTGCTCCTATCATCCAGGCATGAAGAACATTTCCACGGCCGCCCTGATTGCCGTCCTGAGTGCGTTCGTCGGCGTTTCGATCGCGACTCGCGTCCCTGCACACGCGCAAGCGCCGGCGAAGGCGATCGAGCCGCTGCATTTTCATCACGTCCACCTGAACTCGGTCGATCCGAAAACGGCGGCCGAGTATTACCCGAAGCCGTTCGCGGAGTCGGCGACCAAGACGACGTACAACGGCTTCGAAGCCGTGAAGACAGGCAACGTCTACATCCTCTTCACCAAAGTGGCGACGACACCGCAGAACGAATTGACCGGCCCGCAGACGTCGATCTGGCATTTCGGCTGGAACACGCCGAACTCGCGCATGTACGACGAGAAGTTCCGCGCGATGGGCCTGACGATCGCGCAGATGTGGGACGCGGCCGACGGCAAGTTGGTGGACATGTCGAGCGACGTGATGCCGGGATTGGTGACGCAGGAGCAGATTCTGGAAATGCGCGCGAAGGGCACCCAGCCGACGCGCGAAGGCGGCTTCGGCTACTTGCGCGGACCTGACGGCGCGATGATCGAGAACGCGCAGGCCGGCACGACCGAGCGCTTCAATCACGTGCACATGTATCACGAGCATCCCGAGTGCGCGATGCGATGGTATGAAGAGCACCTGGGCGCGAAGCGCCCGCAGGGCCGCGGCGGCCGCGGCGCTGCCGTCGACCTGAGCGCCGACTGCCACACGAAGGCGTACGCGCCGCCGACGTGGCCGTCGTTCGCCAAGACCGGCTTCGTGCGTGATCCCGCCGGCGGCGTGAACTTCGACGACATCTCGATCTCGATCCGCCCGTGGCCGGGCGGCGGCCTCGTCAGCACGCGCGGGAAGATCTACGATCACTGGGCGCTCAGCACCGCAGATCTGACGGCGACCGTCGCGCGCTTGAAGGGCGAGGGCGTGAAGTTCCTCGAAGAGATTCACCCGTGGGGCACCTCGCGCGCCGCGATGATCGAGGGTCCCGACCGCATCGCCATCGAGCTCGTCGAAGTCAAGTAGAGGGGTGCGCACATGCGCCTCGCGAGCGTCCTCGCGCTGGCGATCGTCGGCGGCGCCGCTGCGATCCCGCAGGACGCCGGTCTGCTCGCGGTGTGGCGGGACGGCGAGATACGGACCAGCTACTCCCAGGACACCGGCGCGACGGACGTCTTCGTCGCCCTCGTGCCGACGTGCCCGCAGGCCAGCCCGACGCTGGTCCTGCGCGCGTCGCTCGACGGCCGGCAGCCGGAGCATTCGCCCGTCGACCTCGAGGTGCGCGCGGCGTTCGGCCTGCACGCCGATCCGAACGTCGTGCACGCCCGGTCGCTCGCATTTGTCGTGCAAACGCCGCCGCGGGCCCCTTCCACGATCGACATCAGCGCGTCGCTGAGACCGCCGCTGGGACCGTGGGCGCCGGGCCAACCGGTCGATGTCATGATCGGCCGTCTGCCGACGCCGGATCTGGCGCGTATCGTGACCGCGAAAAACGTCAGCGTGCGCGTGCTCGGCTTGGGGGCCTGCCCGCTCACGGCCTCCGAGCTCGGCGCGCTGCGGCAGTTCGCCGACGTCATCCACGTCCGCCGCTAGGCCACCCATCAAACCGTCGCCTCGCGAGCGGATTCCGCGTTACCCTGTCCAGTAACCCCGATGCCGCTTCGCAACAGCGACCAGATTCTGCAGGCCGTCATCGAAGCCACGCCCGACGCGATCTTCGTCAAGGATCTCGAGGGCCGCTACGTCCTGATCAACGAAGCCGCCGCGCGCTTCCTCAAGAAATCGCCGGCGGAGATCGTCGGCAAGAACGACTTCGAGCTCTACCCGGCCGAGACCGCGCGACAGTTCATCGAGGACGATCGCAAGGTCCTCTCGACCGGCCGGGCGCAGTCGTTCGAAGGCGTCGCAAAAAGCGCGGTCGGCGAGCAGGCCTACCTCGTCACGAAGGGCGTGTACCGGGGCAAGGACGGCCGGATCCTCGGCGTGTTCGGCATCTCGCACGACATGACCGAGCTGCGTCAGGCGCAGGAGACGCTGGAGGAGACGCGCGAGGCGCTCTTCCGATCGCAGAAGATGGAAGCCGTCGGCCAGCTGACGGGCGGCCTCGCGCACGATTTCAACAACATCCTCGCGGTCATTCTCGGCAACGTCGAGCTGCTGCGCGCGTACGTGCCGCACGACAAGTACGCCGACGAGATCATCGACACCGTGTTGCGCGCGACGATGCACGGCCGCGATCTCACCGGCCACCTGCTCGCGTTCTCGCGGCGGCGCCTGCTCAACCCGCAGCCGGTCGACGTCAATGCCCTCATCGAGAGCAGCGTCCGCCTGCTCGGGCGCACCCTCGGCGCGCCGGTGCAGATCAAGATGGAAACGAGCGACACGGCCGGCGTCGCGTTCGTCGATCCCGCGGCGCTCGAAGCGGCGGTGCTCAACGTCGCGCTGAACGCGCGCGACGCGATGCCCGAGGGCGGCACGCTGACCATCCGCACCTCGCGCCTCGACGTCAAGGACCCGCTGCCCGGCGACAGCGACGTGAAGCCGGGCCCGTACGCCGTGCTGGCGCTCGAGGATACGGGGGTCGGCATGCCGCCCGACGTCCTCGCGCGGGTCTTCGAGCCGTTCTTCACCACGAAGTCGGGCGGACGCGGCACCGGACTCGGCTTGAGCATGGTGTACGGGTTCGCCAAGCAATCGGGCGGGACGGTGACGATCCACTCGACGCCCGGCCGCGGCACGATCGTGAAGCTGCTGCTGCCGCTGGCGGAGAACGAGGCACTGCGCGCCGTCGCGAGCGCGGCGCCGGTCCCCATCACCACCGTGCCCCGCACGATCCTCGTGGTCGAAGACGAGGCCGACGTGCGCACGATCCTGCGGCGCCAGCTCGAGAGCCTCGGCCACAAGGTCCTGGTCGCGGACGCCTCGACCGAGGCGCTGATGCTCCTCAACGCGACGGGCCCCGGCGCCCCCGATCTGCTGTTGACCGACGTCGTCCTGGCGAACGGGATGAACGGGATTGAACTGGCGCAGTCGGCGCGCGCGGCGCGGCCCGACCTGCCGATCATCTTCATGTCGGGCTACACGGCGGTGCAGGAAGCGCAGCAGCGGATTCGCGAGATGGGCGCGCCGCTGCTGTCGAAGCCATTCACCACGCCGCAGCTCGAGCACGCGGTGAACGAGGTGTGCGCGGCTACTTCTTCTTGATGAGCCCTTCCACGAATCCGACAGCGTTCTTGATGGTGTCCGGATTCTTGATCACGCTGTCGACCATCGCGCCGGTGTCCGGGGCAAAGGAGGGATTGGCGGTCGTGCCGCCGATCTTGAACGGAATGCCGTTCTCCGGCCGCCCGAGTGACGCGTAGCGGTTCACCGTGTTGACGAGCGACGTGGAGTCGTTCACTTTCACGACCATCTTGTAGTCCATCGCGCCGCCCGGAGCGATGGTGCCGGTGCCGGTCAGCGCGCCGATGGACGGCACGACCAGACTGAGGTTCTCGGTCCGAATGCCGTCGGGCGCCACACGGACGGTGGCGCCGAGCAGTTGAATGAGCGTGTCGGACGCCTTCGGCAACCCGGCGAGCGCGGCGATCGCGCCCATCTTGCCCGCGAGATCGAAACCCTTGAGTGTGGCGTTCGCGAGGCCGACCGTGCCGGTCGTGACGAGCGCGTCGACTGGCCCGTTGATCGCGAGATCCACGTCCAGTGTGCCCTCCGGCATCGATGCGCCATTGGGCAGCTTCACGCCGAGCGCCGGCAGCGTGGCCTGCAGATCCGGCGCGGGCATCTTGTCGCCGGCGAGCTTCAGTCTCACCGTGGTCGTGTCGCCGGCCGTGTTGTAGTCGCCGGTCAATTGCGCCAGCGCCTTCCCCACGTGCACGTCGCCCCGCTTCACGGCGCCGCGCTCCGTCTTCAGGTCGTGAACGGTTTCATAGTCGATCGTGATTGCGACCTGCGCCGGCGCGCCGCCGGGCACGAACTGCGCCTTGTTCGCGTGCAGCGCCCCGGCCGCGCTGAGGTGCCGGCCGTCGGACGCGACATTCGCCGTGAAGTCGATGAGGCCGGCCAGGCCGGACGCCGAATCGATGAAGCCCGTCGACGCCAGATCGACGTGCGCGACGTCCAGCGCGGCCTGGAACGGCGTCTCGGCGACGTCCTTCGGATTCAGCGGACCGACTTTTCCTGAGAGCGTGACGGCGCCGCCTCCAGGCGTCCGGAGGCTGAGCCGGAACGGGAATTGGGAGGCGTACGACAGGTCCGTCGATTCGAGCGTCACGGCGTCGTACACGCGCCGCTTCGCGCGCGACCCCACGCCGCCGACGACGAACTGTCCACCGGTGATCGTCAGTTTCTGTACCGACACGTTCACCGAGGCCGCCGACGCGCCGCCGGCCGTCTTCGCCGGCCCCGACGTGCCGAGGCTCGAGAAATTCCATCGGCCACCCGCCGCGCTGAGCAGGGTGACCTGCGGTTGCACGAGGCCGAACGATCGTACGCGCACCTGTTTGGAGAAGATGAGCGGCTGCCAGTCGATGCCGATGGTGAGGGCCTTGGCCGTGACGAACGGCGCCGACCCGAACGCCGGATCCTCGGCAATCGAGATGTCATCGACGGAAATCCCGCCGGAGAGCAGCGACACGGTGAGGTGTCCGATTGCGACCTTGCGGCCGAGCGCGTCGCTCAAGGTGCTTTCGAGCGCGGGCCGGAACGTGTTGGCGTCGACGATGAACGGCAGCGCGACGGCGGCAACGACGACTAGGCCAGCGATCGCGGTGACGGCAATCAACAGTTTCTTCACTTCACCACCTCGAACTTCTGCACGCGCTTGCCCTCGTACGTTTCCGTGATGAAAAGATTCCCCTTCGAGTCCACGGCGAGGTTGTGCGCGCCGTAGAACTGGCCGGCCCAATGGCCGGCGCCGCCGAACGTGCTCACGACCTGCAGCGTGGCCCGGCGCAGCACGTAGACCTGCTGGTTGGTCCCGTCGATCACGATGACGAACGTCTGCTGCGGATCGATCGAGAACGCGAGGTCCCACACCGAGCCGCTGCCGAACGTGTTCTTCGCGATGAAGGCCTCCGCGACGAACGTGCCGTCCTTGCGGAAGACCTGGAGCCGGTTGTTCGTGCGATCGCAGACGTAGACGAGACCGTCGCGCGAAATGCGCACCGCGTGGACGATGCGGAATTGCGGCGGCGGCGGACCGCTGGGATCGAACTGGCTCGGCTTGTTCTCGTTCTGCACGGCGCCGCTGAACGGTCCCGGCAGCTTCTCGCCCGACGCCTGAAAATAGCCATCGTCGGGCTTCTTCCCGTACGCGCCCCAGTGACGCTTGTAGGCGCCGGTGCGCGAGTCGAACACGATCACGCGGTGATTCACGTAGCCGTCAGCCACGTACAGCTCGTTCGCGGCTGCATCGACGATCATGTTCGCCGGCGCGCCGAGGTTGGCCGTGTCGTTGCTGCCGCGGCCCAGCCCCTGACGGCCGATCTGCATCACGAATGTGCCCTGGCGCGTGAACTTCAGGATCTGCGCATCCTTGTCGCCGCCGCCGCCGAGCCAGACGTTGTCCTGATCGTCGACGTAGATGCCGTGCTCGAGCTGCGGCCACTCGTAGCCGGCGCCGGGGCCGCCCCACGACGAGACGAGCGCGCCATTCTGATCGAACTCGAGTACGGGCGGCGCCGCGCGCCAGATCGATCGCGTTTCGTTAGGCTGGAGCGTCGACGGCCGGTGGGTGATCCAGACGTGGTCGCGCGCGTCCACGGCGACGCCCGCGACGGCGCCGACAATCCAATGGTTCGGGAGGGGCTTCGGCCACGCGGGATCCACGCGGTAGCTCGGGACGTCGACGGACGGTCCCTGCGCGCCCGCGCGGAGAAGTAGGGCGGGTCCTTTTGGACCCGCCTCGATCAGTGCCAGCAATCCCACGATCGCGACAGCGGCGAGGCGGTGTCCGGGCGTTGGATTCACTGATGAGGCCTGAGAGATTCAGTCTACTTCGACATCCCGTCGGCGAGGACGTGGAACGTATAATTCGAGCCATGACCCCAGCGCGGATTGTCGCCCTCAGCGTGGTCGCAGTGTTGTGCCTGTCATCGGTGGCCGCGGCGCAGGCGCCGGCGCCGCCGCCGGAACCGCCGAAGGACTGGACCGGTTCGGTCAGCGCCGGCATGTCGCTGACCCACGGCAACAACGATATGGTCAATCTCAACGCGGCGTTCGACTCCACCTACGATCCGAAACGCGGCAACCTCATGCACTGGACGGGCCTGTTTCTCCGCGGCACGCGGGAGGGCGAGCTCGTCGTCGATCGGACGTCGCTCGGATACCGCGACGAGCGCAACCTGTCCCCGCGGACGTTCGCGTTCGCCCAGGTCGATTTCCTGCGCGACACCTTCAAGCAGATCGACAGTCTCGTCGCGCCTGCCGGCGGGTTCGGCTTCAAGGTCGTGGATACGGAGGCCACGAAGTTCTTCGTGGCTGTCGGCGCCGGCGGCGTCCGGGAGAAGAATCCCGGCCTCGACGCGAGAGTCTACGGTTCGATCACGCTGGACGAGAAGGTCACACGCCAGCTGACCCCGACGACGACGCTCAAGCACGCGGCGTCGAGTCTGCTGGATGCGGCCGAGCCCGCCAACGGTCTCTACACGTTCTCGGTCGGCCTCTCGGTCAAGATCAACGCGCGCATGCAGCTCTCGGTCGATCTGCTGGACTCGTTCAAGAACCGCCCGCCCGATGCGGCGACAAAGCAAAATGACGTCGCGCTCCTGACCAGCATCACCGTGAAGTACTGAACGTGCCGGTGCCTTAGAACGCTTCCTGAATCGCGAGATAGAAGCCGTGTGAGCCGTCCTTGCCCCAGCCCCAGTCGGCGCACAGATTCGTGCGCGACCGCTTGTTGAGCAGGACGCGCAGGCCGCCGCCGGCGCCGGGCGCGTAGGTGCCGAACAGCGAATCACCGCTCTCCTCGCTGCCGACGGTTGACACGTTGGCGAACGCGACGAAGCCGAGGAGCCCGTTGGGCGTGATCGTGCCGCGATACTCGGTTTCCCAGTAGAGGAGATGCTCGCCCCGATAGCGGCCTTCCGCGTACCCGCGCCCCGACCGTCCGTCCGCGCCCGTCGTCGGCAGATCGAAGTACGGCGCCGTGCCGCCGGTGACGAGGTCACCGAGGAACCAGAATGCGAGCCGCTGGCGGCCATCCTTCGTCAGGTTCTTGTAGGTGCGCACGTCCAGGTTCATCATCTGCCACGTGGAGTCGCCGCCCAGGAGGCCGTTGAAAAACGTCCGGTACGTCGCGCTCGCGAGCACGCCCCGCTGCGCGTTGATCGCGTTATCGCGCGTGTCGTACCTCACGCTCACGTTCCCGCCGCTCGAGGTCTGACTATCCGGCGAGAAGTTGTGTTGTGCGCTGTAGGAGGCGTACGCCGACGCGTCAAAGGCCGCCTGCGAGCCGCCGTTCGGCTGCACGTTGTTGTGCGTGTTGACATTCAGACCCGCGCCGACCAGCAGGCCCGGTTTGACCTTGCGGTACACATCTTCGTAGAGCCTGAAGAAATCGAACTTCAGGTTCGCGGCCGATATCGCGGGTGCGCTTCCGCCCAGGTCGTACGTGTTCTGCGACGTCCAGTTGAAGCGGTTGTCCCCCAGGATGTACCAGCGGTCGTCGTCCGTGAACACGGCGACCTTCATGCCGAGCAGCGTCTGTTTCTTCTGCGAGATCTTGAAGCCCCCGTTGATCGACGAGATGTGCGTGGTGGACGGATCGCCGCTGAAGAACGCGGTGTTCCAGGAGAAGCCGCCGTTGAAACCGGTGGACGGCTTGGAACCGATGTTGGGCGCGAAGACGAGGTACCGCTTGTTTGGCAGCGGGTCGTCGCTGCTGAACTCCTGCTTCCGGACCTTGTGCCACAGGTCGCCGACGTCCATGACCACCGGCGGATCAGTGCTCTTGGCGGGCTCCGGGCGGTCCTGTGCCGACGCGGCGTCGGCGAGCGCGACCAACAGCATTCCGGCGCACACAACGAACGAGCTTCTCCGCATACGTCTCTTTGCGCCGGGTCGCAGGCAGCGGCACCGACAATTATACGGGGCTGGCGGGGGCCGGCCCGGGACGTGCGGCGATGTTCACCGTTTTGCCACACAAAATACCGTGCCGGCGTTCGACTTCAGAGTGAGCCTCGGCCGCGCTGGCGTTCGTCCGAACCCCGCCCGCGCTTCCGCTCTTCTTCTTTCGGTGCCTTGTGCTCTTCCTTCCGCGATTTCCCAGACCGTTCGGCGGCACGCTCTCTCTCCGACCGTTCAACTGCGCGATGCGGTTCCGGTGGGCGCGGGGCGACGTAACGGCGCACGGCATACGGATGAACGTACGTCGCGCGGTTGACCCACGTCCGGCCCCACCGCGCGTTATTGACGATGACGACGCGCTCGCGCCAGTCCACGCGGGTGGCGCCCCAGCCCCACGGCGCGAAGCGCGGACCGATCGTCACGCCGAAGCCGAATACGATCGCGCTGCCGACGACGAAGCGCGGCCGCGGCGGCGCGAAGACGACGACCGGATCGTAATAAGGCACGACGATAAAGGACGGGTTGACCGGAACGATTTCAACAACCGGTCCAGTGCCGACGATGACGCGCCCATTCGACCGGAGGTACCCGTAGTCGCGCGCGCGCTGCCGCATGCGCTGTACGGCGTCCATCACCTGCGGTTGCTGCGCGAGATACGCGTCGCCGAGTTCCTGCGTCCACGGCATCGAGGACGCCATCATGCTGAGCACGGACGGGAACGGCAGCAGCGCCTGAACGCTCGGATCCCACGGCAGCTGATCGGCCTCGATGGCGGCCGCGAGCGCGTCCGGCTGCAGGTAGTGGTGCTGGTCCGCCCAGCGCGCGGCTTCCGGTATGTCGGCCGGGTAGGTCGCAGCCGCCAGAACCTGCGCGAGGAGCGGGTCCGGATAGAGGGCGATGGGCGAGACGATCCGCTCGAGCTCGGCCGGCGGAAACGACGGCATTGGTCCCGGAGGCGGCAGAGGCGCCTGCGGCGGTGTCGGCAGCGGCGCCTGGGCAAATGCAGCGGCTGCGGGAACGAGGGTGACGGCGATCAGGAAAGCTGCAAGGTGTCTACAAAGGCTCATGCGGTTCACCATGGCGCGGAAATGTCGCAAAAAGCGGACCATATCCTCTCGCTTATAATCCTCAAGAAATTGGACCGCTTCAACCCGTGAGAGGTTACATGCGTGTACACCTGACCTACCTGACCGTGACACTTGCTCTGTCCGGAGCGATCGCCGCCGGCCAGGGGGCGAAACGGCAACGGCTCAATCCCATGATCGACCTGCTCGCGCAGAGGCAATCGGTCTTCGGTCTCTACGCGCCGGGGCCGCCGCGTGGCAACCGCGGCGGTCCGCCGCCGGCGGACGCAGTCATCAAGACACAGGCCGAGTACGCGAAAGACGCGCTCGCGATGAAGGCGAGCGATTTCGTCTTCAACGGCAGCATGGAGGGCGGTCTCGATCGCGCGTGGACGCCGTTCGTTGAGTTCATGAAGGGGATGGGCGCTGCGAACGCGCTCACGAAGATGCCGTACCGCCGCTTCACGCACCCCATGATCGTGAAAACGCCGAAGATTGCCGACGATCCCGCCAAAGCGATCGACAACATCAGCCGCGAGCTCAACGAAGGCGTGAGCGGCATCATGTTCGTCGAAACCGAGAGCGCCGAAGAAGTGCGCCAGGGCATCGCGGCGATGCGTTTCAAATCGAAGGGGGGCACGCGTCCGGAGGCCGTCGGTTCAGCGCCGGCGTACTGGGGCATGAACGAGGCTGAGTACAAGGCGAAGGCCGATCTGTGGCCGCTCAACCCGGACAGCGAGCTCGTCAACTGGACGATCGTCGAGAGCAAGGAAGGATTGAAACACGTGCGCGAGATCGCGCAGGTGAAAGGCATCGGCGTGTTGTGGCCGGGCGCGGGCACGTTGCGGGGCGTCTTCACGAACACGAACGCGGCGGGCGAGCGCGTGTTCGACGCCGAAGGCTGGGAGGGCGCGATCCAGCAGGTACTCGCGGCGTGCAAGGAGTTCCACGTGCCGTGCGGCTATCCCGCGACGGCGACTGATATCGAGATGCGGATGAAGCAGGGCTTCAGCGTCTTCGTGATGACGTGGGGCGAGCCCGGCTTCAAGGCGGTCGAGACCGGCCGCAAGACGGCCGGCCGCCCGGCGAACAATCCCTGATCGATCACGTCCGGCTCGCTTTTCCGGTTGACGCGCGCACGCGCGTGAGGTCTGAGATATGCAACTCGGAATGATCGGGCTGGGGCGGATGGGCACGAACATGGTTCGACGCCTGCTGCGCGCCGGGCACGAGTGCGTGGCGTACGACGTCGACGCGCGCGCCGTCGACGCGCTGGCGAAAGACGGCGCCGTCGCAGCCGCGACGCTCCAGGCGCTCGCCGCTCAACTCCGTCCGCCGCGCGCCGTCTGGCTGATGCTTCCCGCCGGAATCGTAGATTCCGTGCTCGCGACGCTCGCCGGCTCGCTTCAACCGGACGACATCGTGATCGATGGCGGGAACTCGCACTATCACGACGACATCCGGCGCGCCGCGGATCTGAAGGCGCGCGGACTGCACTATATAGATGTTGGCACCAGCGGCGGCGTCTGGGGCGGCGAGCGCGGCTACTGCCTGATGATCGGCGGCGAGCCCGCGCCGGTGCAGCACCTCGAGCCGATCTTCAAGACGCTGGCGCCCGGCATCGACGCCGCGACGCCGACACCCGCGCGCACCCGAACCGACGGGACCGCGCAGCGCGGCTACCTCCACTGCGGTCCTGCCGGCGCCGGACATTTTGTCAAAATGGTGCACAACGGCATCGAGTACGGAATGATGGCGGCGCTCGCCGAAGGCTTCAACGTCCTGCATCACGCCGATGCGGGACGCCGCACGGCGGGCGTCGACGCCGAGACGACGCCGCTCGATCATCCCGAACGTTATGACTACGCGTTCGATCTTCCGGAGATCGCCGAGTTGTGGCGGCGCGGCAGCGTGGTGTCGTCGTGGCTGCTCGATCTCACGGCGAACGCGCTGGCGACGCAACCGGATCTCGCGTCCTTCGCCGGCCGCGTGTCGGACTCCGGCGAGGCGCGCTGGACCATCGCCGCCGCGCTCGACGAAGCCGTGCCGGTCCCGGTGCTGAGCGCCGCGCTGTATCAGCGCTTCAGCTCCAGGGACGCGTCGGCGTTTGCGGATCGCGTGCTGTCCGCCATGCGATTTCAGTTCGGCGGCCACCACGAAGCGGCGGCCCCGAAGAAGCCCGCCTGACCTCGATGCCCGCGGCTGCCGGCGGCGACCACGTCCACGTGTTCGCGGATCTCGATGCGCTCACCGCCGCCGCCGCGCGGCGATTCGTCGAGGACGCGCGCGAAGCGATCGCCGCGCGGGGACGCTTCATCGTCTGCATTTCGGGCGGTGACACGCCGCGTCCCCTGTACGAACGGCTCGCCCATTTTTCCCATGGCGACGCGACCAGCGACGTCGCTTGGTCCAGGGTCCACGTGTTCTGGGCTGATGAGCGCTGCGTCCCGCCGGACGACGAACGCAGCAACTACCGGATGGCGCGGGAGGCGTGGCTGGAACACGTCGCGATCCCGGCGGACCACGTGCATCGTCTGCGCGGCGAAATCGATCCGCGCGCGGCCGCCGCGGAGTACGACATCGAGCTGCATGCGTTCGCCGGCGCCGACCTCGTCTTGCTCGGCCTTGGCGAGGACGGGCACACGGCGTCGCTGTTCCCCCATAGCCCGGCCGTTGTTGAACGCCGTGAAGATGTCGCGCGCGACCGCTGGGTCCGCGCCGAGCACGTCGCCAGCGTGGCGATGTGGCGCCTGACGCTGACGCCGGCCGTCATCAATCGCGCCAGGGATGTCGTGTTTCTCGTCGCGGGCGCGCGGAAAGCGGCGCGCGTGAAAGAGGTGATCGAGGGCCCGCCGGCACCGGACGCGCTGCCGGCCCAGGCCATTCGTCCCGATGACGGCCGGCTGTCCTGGTTTCTCGACGAAGCCGCCGCGGGATTGCTGCGCGGGCGGCGCCCTACGAATCCGCCGGCGTGATCCACCCGCCGTGACCGGACGTGAGGCCCTCGGCTTCGACGGGGCCCCAGGTTCCGGCTTCGTACGCGCGCAGCGGCGTCGCGTCACCGAGAATCGGATCGATGATGCGCCACGAGGCTTCGATCGCGTCCTCCCGGCCGAAGAGCGTGCGATCGCCGCGCAACGCGTCGCCGAGCAGCCGCTCGTACGGCGCCATCTCGTCGGCCGGGTGATGACGTTCGATGAGCAGCGCCTCTTCGCCGACCATCGCGTCGCCCGGCGCTTTCGTCTGCGCGCGCAGCGCAATCGATACGTCGGGGCTGAGCCGGAAGCGAAACGCGTTCGGACGCGCATTCCCGCCGAAGACGGCGACGGGCGGCTGCTTCAACGTCACCTGGACCTCGGTCGCCCTGACCGGAAGACATTTTCCAGTGCGAATGAAGAACGGCACGCCCGCCCAGCGCCAATTCTCGATGCGCAGCCGCACGGCCGCGTACGTCTCGACCGCTGAATCCGTAGCGACGCCCTTCTCGCGCCGGTACCCGTCGTACTGGCCGCGGACGACATCGCCGGGCGCGAGCGGCTGGATCGCGTTGAGCAGTGTCACCTTGGCATCGCCGATCGCGGCGGCGCCGGCGTCGACCGGCGCTTCCATCGCGAGCAGTGTCAGGATCTGCAGCAGGTGATTCTGGAGCACGTCTCTGATCGCGCCGACTTCCTCGTAGAACTTTCCGCGCCCGCGCACGCCGAAGTCTTCCGCCATCGTGATCTGCACGTGGTCGACATGCTCGCGATTCCACAGCGGTTCGAGGAAGGCGTTCGCGAACCGGAAGTAGAGCAGGTTCTGCACCGGCTCCTTGCCGAGGAAATGATCGATGCGGTAGACGGCCGGCTCCGGAAAGGACCGATGCAGGGTCTCGTTGAGCCCGCGCGCCGACGCGAGATTGCGGCCGAACGGTTTCTCGACGACGAGCCGGGCCTGCGCCGCGCACGGCAGCCGCGCGAGTCCGGTCGCGACCGTGCCAAACAGATTCGGAGGGATGGCGAGATAGAAGAGCGGCCGCGCCGCGCCGGCCAGCGCCTGATCGATGGCGGTGAACGTCGCGATCGACTCGTAGTCGCCGGAGATCAGCGAGAGTTGGGCGGACAGCCTGGCGAACGCGTCGGCGTCGAAGCTGCCCGCGTGCATCAGGCTGTCGCGCGCCCGCGCGCGCAGGCGATCGGCGGTCCACGTGTCCCGGCCGACGCCGATGACGGGACCGGTCAGGCGTTCGTGGCGGACGAGCGCCTGGAGCGCGGGAAAAATCTGTTGGTAGGCGAGATCGCCGGTCGCTCCGAAAAAGACGAACGCGTCTGAGCCCGGTTCACTCATGACGCGTCACCGGCGAACCCTCGAGCCGCTACTTCTTGTCGAGGCCCACGAGATCGAGCGTCGCCGACTCGACCTGAAGCGACTTGACCGCCGTGCCTGCGGGCACGCGGAAGGGAATCGCGCAGGAGAACTCGGGCACGCTGCCGACGTCGTAGAACTGCACGGCGGTGTTGAACGCCTTGCCGGTCGCGTCCATCAGGACGGGCCGCTTCATGGGCGCGGGCTTGAACGCGGCCGTGACCTTGAACTTGATGGTCACGACGGCGAATTCCTCGCCGGGCTTGGTCGTGGCGTTGACCGTGTTGCTGCCGGGCGGACAGTCCTTGAGGCTGGCGACGGCGGCGCGCTCGACGCTGACCGGCGTCATCTCGAGCCCGTTGAACGTCTGCATCTTTCCCTGAGCGGCGGCCTGCGACGCGGCGCAAAGGACGAGGCCGACGGCGAGAAGAAGTGCGCCTTTCATGACGGAGTCCTCCAAAAAAGAAAAAGAGACGACGAACCTGAGCTCGTCGTCTCTTTTGATCAATCGTCCGGCAACGTCTACAGCGGGTTGTCCGGCCGCGCCAGCGTCCGCCACATGTGCGACGAAGGCGAGTTGTCGTTGCCGAGGCCTTCCTTCGGCGTCTTGAAATGGCGGCCGATGATGTCGATGAACGGCTCGATCGAGACCTTCGCGTTCGGATCGAACGCGTAGAGGTCGTTGACCGTGACCATCCGCGGCTCCATGTACCACTTGTGGTTCTTGAGCATCTTGTAGGTCGACTCGATGTACGCCGGCGGCGTGTAGTCGACGCCGAAGATCCGGTAGTACTGGTCGGGATACTCGTAGCCGGCTTCCGGATCCGGATAGAACCGCAGCGTCTGGTGATAACGGACCGCGAACGCGACCTTCTCGGCCACGTACGGCTCGATCAGCTGCGCGCCCCACCAGCCGTGATCCGGCTTGATGAGGTTCAGCACGACGTCGTGCATGAGGCAGGCGAGGACGATTTCCTCGGACATGCCGGTCTTCAGCGCGCGCGTGGCGCTCTGGAGAACGTGGTTGGCCGGTTCGAAGCGGAGCTTGTAGAAGTCCAGCAGCGTCGGCACCTTCGGCATCGGCTCGAGCTTCTTCACGTTGCCGCGCTGTGACGCGAACAGGCTGCCCGCGCCGCGCCGCACGTTGCTCTTCTCGATCCGGTCTTCAATTTCTGCGACCGTCGGGAACTTCTCGGGCTGGCCGTTCGCCGGCGCCCCGCCACGCTGCCCGACCAGCTCGTCGAGCTTCTCTTCCATGTAGTGCTCGAGCGCGTCGGCCTTGGCTTCGGAGCTCATGGCGCTCACCGCCGCCGCGCCGCCGAGACTGGCAATAAATGCCCTGCGATCAACTTCCATCGGGCGCCTCCTAATTAATGTGGTGGAAGATACGCCCCTTGGTCCGGGCAGTCAAGGACAGTTTCGGCGGGGTAGAATCGCACGTATGGGGGACTATTCCTCAGATTCGGCAGCCTTTATCGACGCCATCAAGGCGGGCGAATTCGAGCGCGTGAAGGCGATGGTTTCGGCCGATCCGGGTTTGATCGACGCGCGCAGCCGTTCGGGGGAGAGCGCCGTTCTGACCGCCGTGTATCACCGGCATAAGGACATCGTGAACCTCCTCGTTGCGCGGGGTGCGACGCTGTCGATCTTCGAAGCGTGCGCCGCGGGAGAGATGGAACGCGTCGAACGCCTGGTCGCGGACGATCGCGCGGCCGTCAACAGCTACAGCGCCGACGGCTGGACGCCGCTCCACCTCGCGGCGTTCTTCGGGCACGCCAGGATCGCCGAAGTGCTGCTGGCGCACGACGCCAGCGCCACGGCGCGCTCGCGGAATCCGAACGCCAACACGCCGCTGCACGCCGCGCTCGCCGGGAATCACAAGTTCGTCGCGGGACTGCTCATCGGGGCGGGCGGCGACGTCAACGCCGGCGACGCGGGCGGCTGGCGGCCGCTCCACCTCGCGGCGGCCAACAACAATCTGGACGCGATGAAGGCGTTGATCGCGCAAGGCGCGGACGTGAACGCCACGAACGGGGAAGGCAAGACGCCGCTGGCGCTCGCGCTGGAAAAGAATCAGCGCGAGGCGGCGGCGCTGCTGAAGAGACATGGCGCTTAAGAAGTTGGAAGTGTGAAGGCTGGAGTCTGAAGGAAAGGAGAAAGTGGGTCTTCGACTTCAGCCTTCACACTTGAGACTTTTCTATGGTGACGCTGAGTACCGTTATCGGCGTCACCGGCCGGTCTCCAGGCTTACTCGTTGGCGTCGCGCCGATCTTTGTGACCACTTCCATCCCCTCGACCACTTCGCCGAACACGCTGTGCTTGTCGTCGAGCCATGGCGTCGGCGCGAGCGTGATGAAGAACTGGCCGCCGTTGGTGTTGGGGCCGCGGTTCGCCATCGAGAGGATGCCCGCCTTGCCGTGCCGCAGCTTCGGGTGGAACTCGTCGGCGAACGTGTACCCCGGGCCGCCGGTGCCCTGGCCGAGCGGATCGCCGCCCTGAATCATGAAGCCGTCGATCACGCGGTGAAAGATCGTCCCGTTGAAATACGGCTGCTTCACGTTCTTGCCCGTGCGCGGATCGGTCCATTCCTTCGATCCGGCTGCCAGCCCCGAGAAGTTGGCCACGGTGTTCGGCGTCTCGGCGTCGAACAGCCGCGCGGTGAACGTGCCCTCGCTCGTCGTAAAATGCGCATACACCATGGCGCGATCATACCGTTTCCTTCACTACGACGTCTTCACCGATCACCTCTTCGGCGGCAACCAGCTCGCCGTCTTTCTCGACGGCCGCGGCCTGACGACCCCGACGATGCAAGCCGTCGCGAAGGAAATGAATTTCTCCGAGACGACGTTCGTGCTGCCGCCGGAGACGGCGGGTACCGACGTCCGCATGCGCATCTTCACGCCGGGCGAAGAGTTGCCGACGGCGGGGCACCCGACGATCGGCAGCACCTTCGCGCTCGCGCGCACGGGCGTCATCGCGCCCGGCCGCGAGCGCTTCGTGTTCGGCGAGGGCGTCGGCCCTGTGCCGGTCGCGCTGACGTGGAACGGCGACGATCTCAGCTTCGCGTGGATGACGCAGGGCGCGCCGGTGTTCGGCGATCCGATCGCCGATCCGTCCGGTGCGGCCGCGGCGTTGTCGCTCCCGCCCGCGGCGGTGGCGGGGACCGGGCTGCCCGTGCAGATCGTCTCGTGCGGCGTGCCGTTTCTCTTCGTCCCGCTCACGACTCGCAGCGCGGTGGACGGCGCGTCCGTGAACCGCGACGCGCTCGATCAGTTGCGGCAATCGTCGGGCACGAACGCGCACGGCGTCTTCATCTTCTCGGCGCAGCCGGGGGCCGACCGCGGCGATCGCGCGACGGTGTACAGCCGGATGTTCGCACCGGACATCGGTGTCGCCGAAGATCCGGCGACGGGCATCGCCAGCGGGCCGCTTGGCTGTTACCTCGTCCGGCACAAAGTCGTCCCGCCGGAGAAGGCGGGCGCGATGCTGAGCCTGCAGGGTGTGAAGATGGGGCGCCCGAGCCACGTTCACATCTCAATCGGGCTCCAGAAGGGCGAGATCGCCAGCGTCCGAGTGGGAGGCGAATCGGTGCTGGCGGGAGAAGGGACCCTGTACATTTGAACTTGAAAGAGAAAACTGAAAAGAGAAAACTGGAGAGAGAAGATTGCAGCTGACGCTAACCAGGAAAAGGAGATCGAGATGATTCGTAAGTTCGTGGCAACCGCACTCGCGGTAGGAGCGCTGAGCATGACAGGATTTGCCGGTCAGGAAGAAGAGAAGGCGCCGGCCACCTTCAAGGTGAAGTTCGATTCGAGCGCCGGTCCTTTTGTCGTCGAGGTTCACCGCGCGTGGGCCCCCAACGGCGCGGATCATTTCTACAACCTGGTCAAGGCCGGCTTCTATGACGAGGCGCGCTTCTTCCGCGTCGTGCCGAACTTCATGGTGCAGTTCGGCATCGCCGGCGATCCCGCGATGCAGAAGAAGATGGGCGCCAGCATCAAGGACGATCCGGTCAAGGAGAGCAACAAGCGCGGCTACGTGACGTTCGCGCAGACGTCCGCGCCCAACTCGCGCTCGACGCAGATCTTCGTCAACTTCAAGGACAACAGCTTCCTCGACTCGCAGCGGTTCGCGCCGTTCGGTCAGGTGATCTCCGGCATGGATGCGGTCGACAAGATCAGCTCCGAATCCGGCGAGAAGCCGAACCAGGGCAGCATCCAGGCGCAGGGCAACGTGTACCTGAAGGCGCAGTTCCCGAAGCTGGATTACGTCAAGAAAGCAACGATCGAGAAGTAACAAAGAAAAAGGCAGAAGGCAGAAGGGAAGTCGTTCACTTCTTCCTTCTGCCTTCTGCCTTCTGCCTTCTAACTTCCTCACG
>Ga0326726_10001216_pt1 | contig 23997 bp, 16 predicted proteins | sample MHFenrmetagenome_2_FD_207603 | JGI IMG/M metagenome (GOLD analysis project Ga0326726, IMG submission 207603) | Lab enriched peat soil microbial communities from Michigan Hollow, Ithaca, NY, United States - MHF15MN | ecosystem: Environmental > Terrestrial > Soil > Wetlands > Peat | place: USA... | reverse complement strand
TGCATCTTGTAATAGTTGACGGAGTTCTCGATCTCCTCGTGGATCTCCTTGACCTCGCCCGAGAGGATGTGTTTCTGGATCTTCGGGGAATTGATCATGATCTCGACGACGGGCGCTCGGCCCGAGCCGTCGGAGGTCTCGATCAGATTCATCGAGACGATGGCCTGCAGCACGATCGAAAGCTGCGAGCGGACCTGCGCCTGCTGCTCGATCGGGCAGGAGTCGATGACGCGGTCGATCGACTGGGCGGCGCTGTTGGTGTGCAGCGTGGAGAAGACGAGGTGGCCCGTTTCGGCGGCGGTGATCGCCGTCTGCATCGTGTTCCAGTCGCGCATCTCGCCGACCATGATCACGTCGGGATCCTGCCGGAACATGTTCTTGAGCGCCTCGTTGAAGCTCGGCGAATCCGTCGAGACCTCGCGCTGCGAGACGGCGGCCTTGCCGTCGGCGAAGAGGAATTCGATGGGGTCCTCGATCGTGACGATGTGCACCGGGCGCTTCTCGATGATCGAGCGCATGATGCCGGCCAGCGACGTGGACTTGCCCGAGCCGGTCGGCCCGGTGATGAGCACGAGGCCCTTGGGCAGGTGCACGAAGCTCTCGAGCACCTCGGGAAGGTTCAGCTCGGTGATCGAGGGAAGCTTGAAGGGGATCCGCCGGAAAACCGCGGCGTAGGAACCGCGCTGCACGAAGATGTTGCAGCGGAACCGCGCGACACCGGTCAGTCCGTAGCCTACGTCGACGGACTGGTGGGCCTCGAGGCGCTCCTTCTGCGCGGGCGTCAGGATCGAAAGGAGCATCTCCTCGAGATCCTTGGGCTGGAGAGCGTCGGCGTTCAACGGGATGAGCCTGCCCTTGATGCGCAGGAGGGGAGGTCTCATGGGCTTCAAGTGGAGGTCTGAAGCCTCCTTCTTGGCCATGAACTTCAGAAGCTCAGAGAGTGTCAATGTCCAGGAATTATAGCCGGTTACAGGCCCGAGCGGACCTGTCCGGTCAGCCAGTTCCGCGCCTGCCGCCGGTTCGACACCTCCCCGGTGGCTGCCGCGAGGGCGAGGTCCCGCAGCAGTTGCCCGATGCGGGGGCCGGCTTCGAGGCCGAGCCAGCGCTGGATGTCGCTCCCGTTCACGGCGACGCTCCCGCGCGGGGCCCGGACGAGAGCCCCGAAGCGGCGGGCGCGGCGGCGACCGGCGGCGTCGAGCCTTGCGAGGAGGGCCACCGCGTCCTCGCCGAGCGCTCCGGCCTCGAGGACCCAGCGCCAGGAGTCCCGGCGCGAGCGTATCGAACGGGAGGAGGCGACGAGACCGCAGAGGAGCGCGGCCTCACGGGCCTCGTCGCGGCTCCAGCGGCGCTGCTGCAGCCAGGCGCGCGTCTCCCCGGCGGAGAGTCCGAGCCGGATCGCCAGAAGCGCCAGGCGCAGAGTCCGCAAGCGTGCCGGGGCCATGCGCCGCGCGGCGGGATCATCCAGGACCGCGAGCCGGGCGGCGAGGGCGCCGGCCTGCCTCGGGGAGAGTGCACGGCCGAGGACGGCGGGCAGGATTCCGGCGCTCGCCGCCCAGCCGAGCGCCGGGGCCGCGCGCGGGCTGGCGAGCAGGCGCAAGAGCTCCGCGGCGACGCGCTCGGGCGCCGCGCGCCCGAAGAGGCCGGCGGCGCGGCGGGACGCCGTCAGCAGACCGCGGTCCGGAACGAGGCCGAGCGTGGCGTAGAGGCGGGCCGCGCGGAGGATGCGCAGGGGGTCCTCCGCGAGGTTTTCGGCGCGCACGCAGCGCAGGCGCCGCCGCGCGATGTCCGCGGCGCCTCCGAAAGGATCCAGGACCTCGCCCGAGGCGAGGGCGAGGGCCATGGCGTTCGCCGTGAAGTCGCGGCGGCCGAGGTCCGCCTCGATGGTTTCCCCTTCGAGCTCCGCGATGTCGAGGGGCCGCTTTCCCGCGACGCGAAAGACGCGCGGCCCCGGCCGGTCGCGCGAGAGAAAGACCGCCCGGCCGAGGCCTTCGCGCTCGAGTTCGGCGGCCAGGCCCTCGGCGTCCCGCGAAACGGCGATGTCGATCTCCGGAGTCGGGACGCCGAGCAAGCGGTCCCGCAGCGATCCCCCGACGATCCACGCGTCGATCCCGCGGGCGGCGGCCGCGCGCGCGAGCGCCGCCACCTCGCCGCGCCGGCCGAGCCCCCGCAGCGACTTCGGCGCGCTCTTTCGCTGGTTCGAATCCATCGTCCGTTCTACAATTTCGAGGATGACATCCGACCGTCCCCTTGTCACGCCTGCCGTGGTTCGGAGAGTCGCCGAGCTCGCCCGGCTGCGCCTTCCGGAGGAGGACCTGGAGCGGTGGTCGGGTCAGCTCTCGCGCATCGTGGCGTACATCGATCAACTCGCGTCGATCCCGGAGGAGGCCTTCGGCTCGGCCGCGACCGGCCCGGCGACTCCCGTCCGCGCGGACGAGCCTCGGGACGGGGAGGGGGAACGGGCCCTCGAGGCGAACGCCCCCCGCCAGCTCCACGGGTACGGGGTCGTCCCGCGCGTGGTCGGTTCGGGCAGCTAGAAGCGGATGTCGAACCGAACGGGCGTCCTTCCGGGCGTCGTCGAGACGGCTGCGGCGGTCTCGGCGCGCCGCCAGTCGGCGGTCGGCGTCGTGGAGGACGCGCTCGCCCGGATCGGCGAAGGCGACGGCCGGGTCAGGGCCTTCCTCGAGGTCACCGGCGACCTCGCGCTCGAAGAAGCGCGGGGGGTCGACGCGCGCGTGGCCGCGGGGGAGCGTCTGCCACTGGCCGGCGTGCCGCTGGCGCTCAAGGACAACATCTGGGTCGCCGGCCGGAGGGCGACCTGCGCCTCGAAAGTCCTCGCGGGGTTCCGGCCCCCCGGCGACTCCACGGTCGCGGCGCGGCTGCGCAAGGCCGGAGCCGTCTTCATCGGCCGCGCCAACATGGACGAATTCGCGATGGGCTCGTCGACCGAGAACAGCTCGAGCCACGTCACACGAAATCCCTGGGATCTCGGCCGCGTTCCGGGAGGCTCGTCGGGGGGCAGCGCGGCGGCGGTCGCGGCCCGCTTCGTGCCCGGGGGCTTCGGCTCGGATACCGGGGGCTCCATCCGTCAGCCGGCGGCCTGCTGCGGCGTGGTGGGCTTCAAGCCGACCTACGGACGCGTCTCGCGCTACGGCCTCATCGCCTTCGCGTCGTCGCTCGACCAGATCGGACCCCTGACGCGGTCGGTCGGCGACGCGGCGCGGCTCTACCGGGCCGTCGCCGGGTTCGACCCTCTCGACTCGACGACCGCGCAGCGGGAGGTCGGCGATCCGGAGGGCGCCGTCGGAAGGGGAGTCGCCGGGCTCCGGGTAGGCCTCCTCGCGGAGGCCGAGAGCGCGGGCCTCGAGCCGGAGGTCGCGGAGAACCTCGAGACCGCGCGGCGGATCTTTCGCGACGCCGGCGCCGACGTCGTCTCCGTCTCCGTGCCGCGCGCGACGGCGGCGATCGCCATCTACTACGTGGTCGCGAGCGCGGAGGCCTCCTCCAACCTCGCCCGCTTCGACGGCGTCCGATACGGGCCGCGCTCGACCGACGCCGACCTGACCTCCCTCTACGTCGAAAGCCGGACGGCCGGGTTCGGTCCCGAGGTCAAGCGCCGCATCCTGCTCGGCACCTTCGCCCTTGCCTCGGGCTACTACGAGGCCTACTACGGCCGGGCGATGCGCGTGAGGCAGCTGCTGTGCGCCGACTTCGACCGAGCCTTCGCGGCCGCAGACGTGATCGTGTGCCCGTCGATTCCGGGCCCGGCGTTTCGCGTGGGCGAGAAGACCGACGACCCGCTGACCATGTACCTGTCGGACGTCTTCACCGTGCCCGCCTCGCTGGCGGGCCTGCCCGCGATCTCCGTGCCGTCGGGATTGACGCGGGGCGGCCTCCCGCTCGGCATCCAGGTCCTCGCCCCCCGCTTCGGCGAGGAGGCGGTCTTCGCCGCGGCCCGGGCGCTGGAAGAGGGGGTCGGATTTCCGGATGCTCTGTCTCCGGTCTCGGAGTAGCCGGTTGACCGGGCGGGCCGCACTGGCCGCGCTCTTCGCCGCCGCCGCGCTCTCTGCCGCTCCGCGGGAGAAGTCGGTCGTCGTCTCCCCGGAGATCCGGGCGACGATCTCCGCCGGCGACGAGATCGCCCTGCTCGCCCGGCCGGTTCCCGGCGAATCGCTCGACGCCTTCACGCGGCGCCTGACCGACGATCCGAAGGCGAAGAAGCAGATCCGCGCCGCCAACGGCGGGCTGCCGCGCTTCAAGCGCGGACAGTTCGTGAGGGTGCCGTACAGGCTGCTCTCGGCCAACTACCGGAAGGTCGCCATCGAAGCGCTGTTTCCGGCGGACCGGGCGACGGCGGCGGGATGGGAACATCACGTGACAGGGCCGGCCGGCAAGCCAGAGAGCCTCTGGAGGATCGCGGAGTGGTTCACGGGCGAGGGCACGCGGTACAAGGACATCCGCGCGGCGGACGGGATCGCGTCACTCGAGACGCGGATGGGGCAGGTGGTCCTCGTCCCGGCCCGGCTGCTGATGCCCGGCTTCCGGGAGGCCGTGGCGGCCGCGGCCCCGGCGCCCGCCGAGGAGGAGGCGCCACGGCTCGAGTACGGCGAGGACGCGCAGGGCCGTTACGCCGTCTACCGGCTGAAGAAGGGCGAGGCGCTGTACTCGGCCGTGGTCGTGCGGTTTACCGGGCGCCTCCATGCCGAGGACGTCAACGCGAAGGCCGCGGAGCTCGCGGCCTTCAACGGCATTGCCGACGTGCATGCGATGCCGGTCGGATTTCCGGTCAGGATCCCGGTCGCGGATCTCTCGCCCGAGTTTCGCCCGCCGGACGACCCTGAGCGGATCGAGGACGAGAAGGTGCGGCTGGAGGCGGCTCAGTTCTCCAACACCGTCAAGAGCGCCGACCTTTCCGGCGTGACGCTGGTTCTCGACGCCGGCCACGGCGGCCGCGATACGGGAGCGATCGTGGATGGCCTCGAGGAAGCCGCCTACGTCTACGACATCGCCTGCCGCGTGGAGCGGCTCGTTCGGGGGCGCACGAAGGCCCGCGTCGTGCCGACGGTTGGCCGCGACGCGCCGTGTGTCGCCGCTTCCGTCGCGGCCGTGGACGACTCGCGCAGCGCCCGTGTGCTGACGACGCCTCCGTACGCGATCGAGGATGCCGTCGTGGGCGTCAACTTCCGGTGGTACCTGGCCAACTCCATCTACAAGAACGTGCGCCGCTACGGCGGCAAGGAGGACCGCACGGTCTTCCTCTCGCTCCATGCCGACTCGCTCCACCCGGCCGTCCGGGGCACGATGATCTACGTGCCGGGCGAGAAGTTCCTGAACGACTCGTACGGCAAGTCGGGCGAGCCCTACGACTCGCGCCGCGAGGTGCGCGAGATGCCCCGCGTGTCGTTCTCCCGAAAGGAGAAGATCGAGTCCGAGGGCATCTCGACCGACCTCGCCGAGCACATCGTCGCGGCCTTCCGGGCCGCCGACCTGCCGCTGCACGCGTTCGAGCCGGTGCGCCGCAACGTCATTCGCGGCGGACGCGAATGGGTCCCCGCGATCCTGCGATACAACCGCATCCCGGCTCGCGTGCTGGTGGAAGTCTGCAACTTGAACAACCCGGAGGATCGCCGGCTGCTGCGGACGCGGGACTACCGGGAGAAGGTGGCCCGGGCGCTGGTCGCGGCGTTGATCGAATTCTACGGCGGCAAGTGAGGGGCGGCACGAGTCATCGGAAAACCCTTGGGCCGGCCTGACTTCACTCGACGGCTCACGGCTCACGACGCGCGACCCGTGACCTACGTATAATCCGCCGCGATGACACATGGAGGCACGCCCATGCGTTCCCGCGCGCTGATCCTCAGTCTGCTTCTCGTCCTGGCCGGCTTCACGGCGGTCGCTCAGGACTGGCGCGGCGGCCGGGCCCGGGCCGAGGGAACGGTCAAGAATGAAAAGGGCGAGCCGGTCGCCGGATGCAAGGTTGCGCTGCGCTGGGGACGGAGCAGTCACGGCGGTCCCGACCTGACCACCGACGCGGCCGGCAAGTTCGCGATCTTCGGCCTGGCCGGTGGCCCGTGGGACGTCGACTTTGAGGCCTCCGGCTACCAGGTCAAGAAGATCACGGTCAGCCTCCAGGAGGGCGGGCGCAACGCCCCGATCGACGTGCAGCTGGACCCGCAGCCGCAGGCCAGGCCTGCAGCTCCCGCGGCGGAGCCGCAGATTCTGGTGGGCGGCAAGAAGATCTCGAAGGAGACGGCGGCCGCCATCGAGGCCGGCAACGCCTCCATGGCCGCGAAGAACTGGGCCGCGGCGCGCGAGAGCTATCAGAAGGCCCTGGCGGAGCTTCCGGACAACGGGCCCCTGCTCGAGCGAATCGCCGGCGCGTACCTCGCCGACAACAAGCCCGACGAGGCCCTTTCATACGCGAGGCAGGCAGCCGAGAAGGATCCGGCGGACGGGGTCGCCTGGCGCATGGTGGCCGAGATCGAGCTTCAGAAAGGCAACCTCGAGGCGGGCCAGGCGGCCCTCGACAAGGTCCCGCCCGAGAAGATCACCGATCCGCAGCCGTATCTGAACATCGGCATCCTGCTGATGAACAAGAAGAAGCCCGCCGAGGCGGTGAGCGCCCTGGACAAGGCCATCGGGATCAAGCCGGACCTGGCGGATGCCTACTACTACCGCGGGCTCTGCTACATGCAGATGAAGAAGAACGGGGAAGCGAAAGCGGACCTGCGCAAGGCTCTCGAGCTCGCGCCGGACGGGCCGGACGCGAAGGACATCAAGGACCTGCTCAAGACGCTCTCGTGAGGCGGCGGGCGGGGGATAATGACCCCGCGCGCCGTCCATGAGAGCCCCATTCGCCCTCGCGCTTTCCTGCCTCGCGTTCCTGACGCCCTCGCACTCGGGCGCCCAGGACTCGGGCGTCGTCCGTGAGACCGCCGAGGTCTCGCTCGTCGAGGTTCCCGTGCGCGTCGTGGGCCGCGACGGAAAGCCCGTGCGCGGCCTCGCGGTGTCCGACTTCGGCCTGGAGGCCGACGGGCGCCGGCAGTCGATCGTCGGGTTCGACGCGATCGATCTCGCCGAGAAAGCGCCCGCGGACGCCGGGCCCGTCAACCCGGCGGCCCGCCGCCGGTTCCTGATTCTCTTCGACTTCGCCTTCTCCCAGCCCAAGGCGGTCGTGGGAGCCCGCCGCGCCGCCCGGGACTTCGTCCTGTCCGGAATGGGAGACCGCGACCTCGCCGCGGTGGCGACGTATTCGGTCGAGCAGGGCGTCCGGCTCCTCGTGACGTTTACGGCCGACCGGGCGCAGCTCGCGCGCGCGATCGAAACGCTCGGCCTCGATTCCACGCGCGACGCGGGCGACCCGCTCGCCTTCGCCTTCGATTCCGGCGGCGTGCCGGGGCCGCCCGGCGTTCCCACGGGGCGCGAGGGCGCGGGCCGGGCGAACGCCGCCGGTCTGGCCGAGAGCCTGCAGGCGATCTCGATCGCGAACAAGATGCGCAACGACGAGTACGCGCGCGGCCGGGTGCGCCACCTCTTCCAGTCCTTCCGTGACCTGTCGCAGGCCCTCGACGCCGTCGAGGGGCGCAAGGACGTGATCTATCTCTCGGAAGGCTTCCGGGGGCGGCTGGTCGTCGGCACGCCCGAGACCGAGGAGGAGCGCCAGTTCCTCCTGCACGGAGAAGTGTGGAAGGTGGACTCGGACAAGCGCTACGGCTCGACGCCTCTGCGCAACGAGCTCGCCGAGCTCGGGGAGGTGTTCCGGCGGTCGGACTGCGTCATTCACGCGATCGACATCGCCGGGATCCGGGCCGAGGGCGATCCCGAGTCCTCCGAGAACGTCGCGTTCGCCCCGCGGGAGACCGAGAACGCGCTCTACGACATCGCCCACGGCACGGGCGGCGAGGTGTTCCAGAACGCCAACGACTTCGGCGCTCAGTTCGGAGAGCTCGTGCAGCAGACCAGCCTGGTCTACGTGCTCGCGTTCCGGCCCGACCGGACCTCCGAGGAGGGCCGCTTTCACGCGCTCAAGGTCAAGGTGTCGGTCCCCGGGGCCCGCGTGCTCGCCCGCGCCGGCTACTACGAGCGCCGCGGCTTCCGGCAGCTGTCGCCCCTCGAGCGACGGCTGCTCGCGGCCGACGTCATCGCCAACGAGATTCCGTTCGACGAGATCCCGGCCCGGGTGCTCGCCGTCCCCTTCGCGGGCGGACCCGAGGCTGCGGCCGTTCCGGTGCTCCTCGAGATCCCCGGGCCGGCGCTGCTCGCCGCGGACAAGGGCGAAAAGCTGACGCTCGAGATCTACGCCTATGCCGTCGACCGCCAGGGACAGCTGAAGGACTTCTTCGTGCGGACCATCGGGTCCGATCTCGCGAAGAACCGCGAGAGGCTGATGGCCGGGGGCGTGCGCTACTACGGCGAGCTGAGGCTTGCGCCCGGCTCGTACCGGCTGCGCACGCTCGTGCGCAACGCCGGGACCGGGCGCATGGGCTTTTCCGTGGCGTCGCTCGAAGTGCCGGCATTCCTGGCGGAGGAGCCGTACCTGCTCCCGCCGCTCTTTCTCGAGGGGGCCGGCCCATGGGTCTCCGTGCAGGGCGCCGCGCGGACAGGCGCGACGGCGGCTGCGGCGCCGAATCCCTTCGCGGCGCTGCCGGGGGAGGGATCGTTGCCCGCGGCGCTCGCGCGGGTCGAGCCGGGTGGGGTTTCGCGGCTGTGCCTCGTGGCCTACCACTTCGCCGCGAACGAACGGGAGGAGTTGAAGCTCGGCAGCCAGGTCCTCGCCGAGGACGGGCGTCCGCTCACGAACGTGAAGCTCGGCGTTCTCGGCAGCACCGCGCCCGGACCCGACGGAAAGCGGACGCTGCTGCTTTCGTTTCCGGCGCCGGGCGACCTGCGGCCCGGTCGCTACGGGCTGCGCGTCTTCCTCCAGGGCGGCGCGGGGGGAACGATCCGTCAGTCGACCGCTCCCTTCCTGGTTCCTTGAACCTCGCCGGCGGCCTCGCGGCCGCGGCCCTCGCCTGGGCTGCGCAGGTTGCGTCCCCACCGGCGGGGCCCGAACGCCAGAAGTCGATCGCCCAGCTGCACGCGCGGGCGGCCCGCGTCCATCCCGGCTCCCCGGACGCCGCCCGGATCGCATCGGAGCTCGAACGGATCGCGGCGGCGTATCTTGCCGAGGGGCAGATCGGGCAGGCTTCGGAGCTTCTTTCCGAAGCCTATGCGCTCGACGAGGAGAACGGGCTCGTTCTCGCGGAGCTGACACTCTGCGACCTGCGCGCCGGGGACTTCGACGCCGCGCATTTCGACCTGCGAATGGCCGAGGAGCGTGTGACCCGAGCGCCCCCCGAGGTCTTCGGTGTCCTCGGCGAGGTGTACTACGGCCTGCATCGGCTCGATGACGCGGTCTTCGCCTGGGAGGAGTTCCTCCGTTTCGGAGGGTCGGATCCGGTCCTGCTGGCGCGGCTGGCGCGCGCCCGGGAGGAGCTCGCCCTCTCGCGCGGCCAGCGGGCGCTTTCGTTCGAGCACTTCAGCGTCTTCGCGGACGTCGGGGTCGAGGAGGACCTGGTGCGCCGGGCGGGGGAAGACCTCGAAGCCTCGTACGCCAGCCTGGTCGCGCTCTTCGGGTGGCGATTGGACCGGGCTCAGGTTGTCGTCCTGTATTCGGGGCGCGCCTACTTCTCCCTGGTGTCGGTGCCCGACTGGGGCTCGGGCCTCTTCGACGGGAAGATCCGCGTGTCCGTGGAGCCCGGCGCGACGACGCCGGAAGCGCTCTCGGCCGTGCTCGCGCACGAGCTCGCGCACGCTCTCATCCGCCGGACGACCGGCGATCGGGCGCCGGCCTGGTTTCACGAGGGCCTGGCCCAGTGGTGCGAGGGCCGCCGCCTCCCCGTCCGGGAGGTGCGCGGCGCGGTGGGAGCCGATCCGGCCGACTCGGCGCGGGCCCTCGACCGACGGCTGATGGGTCAGCTCGCCCGTTCGGCCGCCCGAGCGAGTTACGCCCAGGCGCTGTCGCTCGTGGAGTATCTCGTCGCCGAGCGGGGAACGGGAGCGATCGCGTGCCTGCTCGCCCGCCTCTTCGGCATGGAGGGCTCGTTCGCGGACGCGCTCCGCGAAGAGGCGGGAATGTCGGAGTCGGAGCTCTTCGCGGCGTGGAAGAGGTGGGCGGCCCTCTGAGGCGGCCTCACGGCCCTTCGTTCAGGAAGGCGACCCACGCGGGATCGGTGGCGATCGGCAGGTACGCGGGCTCCGCGCGCAGCACCGAGCGTTCCACGACGCCTTCGGAGGCGATGGACCGCAGGGCCGTGACGGCGGCGGCGGCGTTTCCGGCGCGGGCGTAGATCCGGGCCTCGAGCTCCGTCTTGCGCCACTCTTCGCCCACCAGGGCGCGGGCGGCTCCGATCGTCCGGACCGCCGCGGCCGTGTCGCCGAGATTGCTTTCGACGACCGCCAGCGTCGAGAGCGTCTCGGGGTCGGGGCCGGCCTCTCGCAGGTACCTCTGCAGGAGAGCGCGCGCCTCGGCGTTTCGCCCCTCGGAGAGGGCCATCGTGGCGAGCTCTCGGGCGGCGCCGGGCGCCGGCGGAGTCTCGGCCAGCGCGCGCTGGAACTCGCCGGCCGCTTCGAGCGGCGCGCCCCGGCTGCGGGCGGACAGGCCGAGCTGGTAGTGGACGGGCCCCGCGGGCGCCCCGGCCGCGAGCGCTCTGGACCACTCCGCGCTGGCCGCCTCGGTCCTGCCCTCGGTCTGGGCCGCGAGCGCGAGCTTCTCGAACTGACGCCACGGCTGCGGCGGAAGGTTTTCGGCGAGGGCGTAAGGCTCCGAGAGGGCGCGCTGGACGGCCAGGGTCCCATCGACGAGGAAAAGCAGGGCGGGCGCGGCCGCGATCCACAGCACGCGGCGGCGCTCGGGTGGCAGGCGCCGGGCAAAGACGAGGACGACGATGATGATCGCGGCAACGCCGGCCAGGCGAGGAGTGGCCCGAGCGCGCGCCTCCCGGGCCGCGTCGCGGCGCCGGACCGGCTCGGGCCCGAGCAGCCGGCCGACCTCGCCCGCCAGGGAGAGCCCAGGATCCACGAGCACGATGTCTTCGACGGACCATCCCTGCTTCGTTCGCTCGACGGTCCACCGGGTCTTGAGCACGGATGCGCCGTAGCGCAGGCCGAGGTACACGAACACGGGGCCGCGGCCCGACTCGGCGACCGACGCCCACGCGACGTCGCCGGTCGATCCTGCCGGCGGCGCGAGGGCCTGGGCGAAGTGGTCGCGCGCGGCGGCTCTCAAGAGATCCTGCTGCCGCCCCGTCAGGCCGGCCCAGACGCCCGCGCCGACCAGGCGCTGAAGGATGCCGTCGGCGTCGATGGATTCGAGAAAGACCTTGGGAGGGCCGTGCAGCGCGGCCAGCGCGGCGCGGCGGGCGAAATCGGCCGCCTCCTCGGCGCCGGGCGCCACGGCCGGCTCGTCGGCGCAAGCCGGGACGGCCGCGAGCAGTGTCACGAGCGCCGCCCCGGCGGCCAGGAGCAACCGGGCCGGCGCCGGTCGCCTCAATGCCCCGTCGCCGTCTCGGTCGAAGCGGGCTTGGCGTGAACCTTGAGCGTCATCGGGACGCTGCCGACGCGCAGCTCGTCCCCGTCGCGCAGGGCCACGGGCGCGGAGAGCCGGATGCCGTTGACGAAGGTGCCGTTCTTCGAGCCCAGGTCCTCGAGGGTCGCCAGACCCGAGGCGACCATCAGGCGGGCATGGCGTCTGGAGACGCTCTGCGCGTCGATCCAGACGAGAGAGTCTGCGCCGCGGCCCAGAATGTTCTCGCCGTCGGCCAGGGCCACCTCGCGGTTGCCCCAGAGGAGGCGGAAGATCTGGTCACCGCCCGAGTCCGGATGGCCGTCGCGGTGAAGCGTGACGGCCGTTCCGCAGAAGGCGTATCCGTACCCGTACACGGTCCGGATGAACTCGGGGGCGCGCGCGCCGTCCCCGATCGCCTGCCGCACCTCGGCGATGAGCGTCGGCAGGTTCACGTCGGAAACGACCGTGTCCGGCCAGAGCCGGCGATGAAGCTCGGCCTTGGGCACCGCCCGGGGCCTCGCCTCGAGCAGGACCTGGAGCAGCTTGAAGGCCTTGGGTGAGATCGAGACGGGCCGCCCGTCGCGGGTGAGCGCCCGGCTCTCGGTGTCGAGCAGGAGGCTGCCGAATCGAAAGTTCATGAGGCCAAGGAAAACACTATAACCCTGCAGGACGTTCCCGGATGGGACGAGTGGCCTCAATTCGAGGACGAAGGCCTCGTCGCGTGCGCCCTCGCCCGGGGGGAAAAGCCCTACGCCGCGATCGGTTCGAGGGCCGTGACCCGCGGCGACAGCGATTCGGCTCCGCGCTCGGTGCAGACGATGTCGTCCTCGATCCTCACGCCGAATCGGCCCGGCAGGTAGATGCCGGGCTCCGACGTGAAGGTCATTCCAGGCTCGAGGACCGTGCGGTCGTGTCCGACCATGTAGGGGGGCTCGTGGACGTCGATCCCGAGGCCGTGCCCGAGCCGGTGGGTGAAGAACTCTCCGTACCCCGACTTCTCGATGACCCTGCGCGCGGCCGCGTCCACCTCGAAGCAGGCAACGCCCGGCGCCGCCTTCTCGATGGCGGCCGACTGCGCCTCGAGAACGATCGACCAGACCTTGCGGTACTCGTCGGTCGGCGTGCCGTAGAAGGTCGAGCGCGTGATGTCGTAGAAGTAGCCGTCCGGCTTGTCCCAGGCGTCGATGAGGACGGCCTGGTCCCGGGAGAGCGGGCTCGAACCCGAGGCCCCGTGGGGGTAGGCCGACGACGGGCCGAACTGCACCATGTTCTCGCCGCCGACCAGGGCCGAGATCTCGGCCTCCGTGCAGCCGGGCTTCAGGGCAGCGAAGGCCTTGCGGAAGCGGGGCAGCGCGACCGCGATGGCGTGGCGCATCATCTCGAGCTCGTCGGCCGACTTGACCATGCGCAGCGCCGCGAAGGGCGCCGCGGCCGATACCGGCTTCCAGCCGGACCGCGCCTTGAGCAGCCGTTCGACGTCGTCGTAGGCGGTGGACGGCTCGACGGCAAGGACGCCGGCGGCCGCGGGGAAGAGGGCCGCGGCCTTTGCGAACGGATCCTCGGTCTCCTCCCAGGTCACGACCTGCTTGACGGCGGACATCAGGCGCAAGCGGCCGGCCTCGAAGGCGGGGCAGATCATGACGGGATCCCTGTCCTGGAAGAGAAGCAGGGCCGTCAAGCGTTCACTGCGGTGGAAATCGACGCCCGTGAGGTAGAACAGGTTCGACGACGGCGTTGCGAAGAGGCCGTCGGCCGGGAGCGAGGCCAGGCGCGCCCTCACGGTTTCGAGACGACGGAGGTAGATTTCAGGCTTGGTCGGCATGGAGCGGATGCTAGCAGAATCGTTTCGTCGCGCCGGTCGCGGCCTTGCGATCGCCGCCCTCGCGGCCGCGGCCTGTCTGTCCGGCGCCGGGTGCCGGCGCGGCGCGGATCTCGTTTGGCCGGGCGCGCCGGTCATTCTCATATCGATCGACACCCTGAGGGCCGACCATCTCCCGGCCTACGGCTACGCCGGCGTCCAGACGCCGAACCTCGACGCGCTGCGCGCCGACGCCGTCCTCTTCGCGAACGCGTACTCCCAGGTCCCCCTGACGCTTCCCTCCCACACGGCGATCTTCACGGGCCTCTACCCGCCGCAGAACGGCGTGCGCGACAACCTCGGGTATGCCCTCGGCCCCGAGCCCGCGACGATCGCCGCGCTTCTCAAGACCAACGGCTACGCGACCGGCGGCGCCGTCTCCTCGATCATCCTGTCGCACGCGACGGGGGTGTCGCGCGGGTTCGACTTCTGGGACGACGGCATCGAGCCGACGAAGATGAGCCAGTCGATCTCTCGGGTCCAGCGCGACGGCGCCAACACGCAGGCGATTCTGGCCGAGTGGGTCTCGAGCCAGTCGGCCCGGCCCTTCTTCGGCTTCCTGCACCTCTTCGAGCCGCACACGCCCTACGAGCCTCCCGAGCCGTACCGGTCCCGCTACGCGCTCGCGTATGACGGCGAGATCGCCCGGGCCGACGAGATCGTCGGGACGTTCGTCCGGTTCCTCAAGGAGCGAGACATCTACGACCGGGCCCTCGTCGTCTTTCTCTCGGACCACGGCGAAGGCCTGAACGACCACGGCGAGGACGAGCACGGCGTCCTCCTGTACCGCGAGGCCATCCACGTCCCGCTCCTGATCAAGTTCCCGAGGCAGCTCCATCGCGGCGAGACCGTGAAGACTCCGGCGGCGCTCGTGGACGTCTTCCCGACGGTCGCCGATGTGCTCGGCCTGCCGGCGCCGGCGGGGCTCGCGGGCCGTTCCCTCGCGCCGGCCCTGCGGGATCGGGCCGCTCCGTCGCCGCCCCGCCGCATTTACAGCGAGACGCTCTACCCGCGGCTGCACCTGGGCTGGAGCGACCTGGCTTCGCTCGTCGACGAGCGCGACCATTACATCGAATCACCCCGCCCGGAGCTCTACGACGTCGTGGCCGATCCCGGGGAGCGGACCGACCTGTCCCCGGGGCTGCCGCCGGCGTTTCGGTCCATGCGGGCCGAGCTCGAGCGGATGCCGCGGCCGCTCCAGCGGCCCGGCAGCTCCGATCCGGAACAGGTCAAGAAGCTCGCCGCTCTCGGCTACATCAGCGCTTCGCCGGCAGAGCTCGGCAAGAAGGACCTCCCCGCGCCGCGCGACCGGATCGGCGCCGTGGCGCAACTGAAGGAAGGCTTCGGCGCGATGCACCTCGGGCAGTACGAGCGCGCCGTGGAGGTGTTCCGCAAGCTCCTGGCCAGGGAGCCCGGGATGACGGACGTGTGGCAGATGTACGGCGAATCGTGCCTGAAGCTCGGCATGCAGGAGGAATCCCTCGCGGCCTTCACCGAGGCGGCGAGGCTGTCGCCGATGGACCCGCAGATCATGATGCACCTCTCGGACTACTACCTCCAGGTCGGCAACTACGCGGAGGCGAGGCGGCACGCGGAGGCGGCGGGGGACGCGGGGACGACGAGCCCGCACGAGAACCTGGCGCGCATCGCGCTTCTCGAGGGCGATCTCGACGCCGCCGAACGCGAGGCGCGCGCGGCGCTCGAGAAGTACCCCGGAAAGCGCGTGCCCCACCTGATTCTCGCTCGGGTCCGGCACGACCGCCACGACTACGCGGGCGCGCTGGCGGAGGTCGATCTCGCGGCGCGCCCCCGCGCCGGCGGGGAGAACGCTCCACTGGAGAACCTCAACTACCTGCGCGGCGACAGCCTCGCTCGGATGGGCCGCGGGGCGGAGGCCGAAGCGGCCTTTCTCCAGGAGATCCGGGAGTTCTCGACCAACGTGGCTCCGCGAACGGGCCTGGCGATGCTGTACGCGAGCCAGGGGCGCGAAGCCGAGGCGCGCAAGGCCCTCTCGGACCTCGTGCGCGAGGTGAACTCGCCCGACGCCTATTTCGCGGCGATCAAGACCTACGAGATCCTCGGCGATCCGAGGGCCGCCGGGGAGCTCAAGGCCGCGCAGCGCCGCGCGTTCCCGGGGGCGAAGGAGCTCAAGGAGACCGGGGGCTAACGCGAAGCGTCACCGTCAACGCCTGAGGTCCCTTCCGGTCATCTCGGCGGGTTTCGCCAGCCCCTGGACTCCGAGCAGCGTCGGCGCCACGTCGAAGAGGGCGCCGCCGTCGGCGAGCGATCCCCCGGGCGAGCAGACGATCAGCGGCACCGGGTTGGTGGTGTGGGCCGTGTGCGGCGCGCCGGTCACGGGGTCGATCATCTGCTCGGCGTTGCCGTGGTCGGCCGTCATCACGAGGAGCACGCCGGCGTCCTTGCAGGCGGCCTCGAGGATCCCGAAGCAGCGATCGAGCGTCTCGACCGCGCGGATCGTCTCCGGAAGCTTGCCTGTGTGGCCGACCATGTCGGCGTTGGCGAAATTGACGACGTGGGCGCCGAAGCGGCCGTCGCGCAGCGCGCGGATGGCTTCCTCCGTGATCTGCGCCGCGCTCATCTCGGGGTGGAGGTCGTAGGTCGCGCCCTTCCACGACGGCACGAGGATGCGCTCCTCGCCGGCAAAGGGCTCCTCGACACCGCCGTTGAAGAAGTACGTGACGTGGGCGTACTTCTCGGTCTCGGCCAGGCGCAGGTTCGCCACCCCGTTGCCGGCCCAGACGTCCGCGAGCAGGTGCGTGAGCGGCCGGGGCGGAAAGGCGACGGGCAGGCCGAAGTCTTCCTTGTACGTGGTGAAGCACAGGAAGTGAAGGCGGGGCGGCTTCGGGCGCGGGAAATCGGCGAAGGCCTCTTCGGTTAGCGCCCGCGTGATCTGCCGGGCGCGGTCGGCGCGGAAATTGAAAAAGATCACGGTGTCGCCGTCCCGGATCGGCCCCACCGGCTCGCCGGCCTCGACGATCACGGTCGGTTGGATGAACTCGTCGGATTCGTCGCGGGAGTACGCGGCCTCGACGGCCGCCGCGGCGCTTGCGGCATGGAGGCCGGACGAGAAGACGAGCGCCTGGTACGCGCGGGCCACCCGGTCCCAGCGCTTGTCGCGGTCCATGGCGTAGTACCGGCCGGAGACCGTCGCGATCTTTCCGCCGTGCCGGGCGAGCGACTCTTCGAGGCGCGCGAGAAAGCCGAGCGCCGATCGGGGAGGAGTGTCGCGCCCGTCGGCGAAGGCATGGACGCGCACGCGGTGAACGCCGGCGCGCGCGGCGAGCTCGAGGAGCCCCTCGACGTGCCGTTCGTGCGAGTGAACGCCGCCGTCGGAGACGAGGCCCATGAGGTGGAGCGTCGACCGGGGCCGGCGGGCGTTCTGCATGGCGGCGAGCAGGGCTGGGTTGGTGAAGAAGGACCCGTCGCGAAGCGCCAGATCGATGCGCAGGAGGTCCTGCGGCACCATGCGGCCGGCGCCGAGCGTCAGGTGCCCGACCTCCGAGTTGCCCATGACGCCCGCCGGCAGCCCGACCGCCTCGCCGGAGGCCTCGAGCAGGGTCCACGGATACTCGGCGAGCCAGCGGTCGTAGATGGGGGTGCGAGCCCGCGAGATGGCGTTGCCCTCGGACGGCGGCGCGTGGCCCCAGCCGTCGCAGACCAGAAGCAGGACCGGCGGCGTTTTCAAGCGCGCGGCGCCGGGCGGGTCGAGTCGGGGTGGAGGCTGCGGGCGCGGGCGGGGCGCGGCAGGCGGCGCTCGAGGTCCGAGACCACGTGCATGTAGGTGATGTACGCGTCGTAGGGCGAGTCGAAGGGGGAAAAGTACGCGTGCACGCGGTCGTCTTTCTCGGGCTTGGTCGCCATGTAATAGAAGTGATCGGACGCCGAGAGCCGGCGGAAGTCCTCGGCGAGCGCGTCGGACCCGCTCGCGCGGACGCGCCGCTCGAGCGCAAAGAGCTTTCCGAGCGCGTCGCGCTGCAGGTCGTTGCCCTGCCACGCCGAGACGTCGCGCGCCTCGTCGGCCCACGACAGCAGGCGCGGGCTCGAGAGCGTGTCGCGCCGGGGCAGGCTTTCGATGGCCGCGCTCGGGGTCAGGAAGCGCGCGCCGCGGCGCCCGAGCCGGAAGTCCACCCACCCTTCGAAGAACTCGAAGATGCCGGTCTCCCGGCGCTGGTGCTCGCCGAACGTCTCGAAGTCCATGAAGAGCGAGACGACGTCGCCCTTGACGTCCGAGATCCAGCGGTCGTACCGGGCGGGCGTGAGGGGCCATTCGGCCCAGGACCGGTCGGAGAACCGGAACGCGACGTCATCGGAGAGGCGGTAGTGGCGCAGGAGCAGTGGGAGTCCCTTCGGCGTCGCCGCGCGATAGAGGCCGGCGGGGGAGCGGTCGCCGAGCAGCGGCTCGACGCCGTCGGCGAGCACCCCGGCAAAGCCGAGTTCCTCGGCGCAGGCGGCCAGGGCGTCGGAGTAGATGAGCTCGGTGTTTCGAAAGACGCGGGCCTCGGCTCCGATCGCGTCGGAGAGGCGCGCGCGGTGGAGCGCAACCTGGGCCATGAACTCTTCCCGCGACGCGAGCCACGCGAGCGAGTGGTGCGAGGTCTCCGCCAGGAACTCGACGCGCCCGGAGGCGTGGAGGCGCCGGAAGGCCGCGAGCGCCTCTGGCGCCCACGCTCCGAGCTGCTCGAGGACGGTTCCCGACAGGGACAACGACGCCGCGAAACGGGGATGGCGCTCGAGCAGCCGCTCGAGCATCGCGGTCGAGGGCAGGTAGCAGCGCTCGGCCACCTCGAGGAGGACCTCGCGGTTGCGCGCGTCGTCGAAGTAGCGGTGCTCGCGCCCGACGTCGAAGTAGTTGTAGCGCCGCAGCCGGTACGGCTGGTGGACCTGGAAGTAGAGGCAGATCGGGATCATCGGATCTTGGCGCCCGAGGTCATTCTGCCACCAATTCCCGGTAGACGGCGAGGCACTGCGAGGCCGCCTCGCGCCACGAAAGCCGGCGCACCTCGGCGCGGCCCCGGGCCGACAGAGTCTCCCTGAGGGGCGCAAAGGCGAGCACGGACAGGATCTTGGATGCGAGGTCGTCGACGTCCCCGAACTCGACGCGCAGGACGTTCCGGATGACCTCGGACACGCCCGCCGACTTCGAAATGATGACCGGCGTTCCCTGCTGCAGTGCTTCGAGTGCCGTCAGGCCGAAGGGCTCGGACACGGACGGCATCACGTAGACGTCGGCCCGGGCGTAGAGGCGGTCGAGCTCGGTCGGCGGCAGGAATCCGGTGAAGAGGAACCGCTCCTTCAGGCCGAGGCCGGCGGCCTGCTCCATCATCGCGGCCAGGCGGTCTCCCGATCCCGCGACGACGAACTTGACGTCGGGCCTCTCCGCGGCGACCCGCGCGGCGGCCTCGACGAAATAGGCGGGGCCCTTCTGCCAGGTGACGCGGCCCGCGAAGAGAACGAGCGGATCGCCCTCCTCGACGGTCCAGGGGCCGACGGTTTCCTTTGCGTCGATCGCGTTGTGCACGACGCGCAAGCGCCCGGCGTCGACACCGTACTCCCGGGCGACCAGCTCCGCAGTGTACGTCGAGACCGCGACGACGCGATCGGCTTCGGCAAGGCCGAGGCGTTCGATGGCGGTCACGAAACCATTCTCGCCCTTGCCCGTCCGGTCGAACTCGGTCGCGTGGACGTGAAGGACGAGAGGCTTCCGGCTCACCCGGCGGGCCTCGAGCCCGGCGAGGAACGTCAGCCAGTCATGGGCGTGGATGACGTCGAAGCGCTCTCGGGCGGCGATGCGCGCCGCCGTGCCTGCGTAGCGCAGGACCTCGCGATGGAGGTTGGGCCCGTAGTTGCCGGTGAAGTTCGCGCCGAGCCGCTCGGCTTGCCGGCGCTCCTGTGCGTAGAGAAGCTCGGTGATGTAGGGGCGCAGCGGGCTCGCGATCCGGCCCACCCGCAGTCGCCGGCCTCGCGGCCGGGGGAGCGCCGGGTCCCCGCCGTCGGCGGAGGAGAGGAGTGTCAGATTCGGCAGCGAGGCCGGCGGCGAGCGGCGGGGCAGCACGAGGGCGACCTCGGTCTCCAGTTCGAGCAGGCCTCGCACGAGGCCCTCGCAGGCGACGCCGAGCCCGCCGCTGACGTAGGGAGGGAACTCCCACCCGAACATGAGGACCCGCAGGGTCAACCCTGTACTCCTGTACTTTGCAGATGACTGCGACAAGAGTCTCGGAGGTGAGCAAAGTACAGGAGTACAGGGTTGACCCCAGCCCCAGCCCCCGTCGACATCCGGGATCTCCTAGTCTTCCCCGAGCAGGTGCGTGTAGACCACCCTTGCGACTTCGGCCACGCTCCACGCCTGCGCGAAGCAGCCTCGAGGCGTGTGCGGGGGATCGCCGTCGAAGGACTCCGAGATCGAGCCGAGGCCGGCCTCCCGGATGTGAGCGCGCAGCGGGGCGAGCAGGGCGCGCATCGTGCGGCGTGATTCTTCGTTGTGGCCGAAGACGCGGAAGTGGGCGTCGGCGAAGGGGCCCATAAGCCACGGCCAGACCGTTCCCTGGTGAGCGGCCGAGAGGCGGGCCGTTTCGTCGCCGGCGCACTTTCCTCGATACCGCGGGTCTGCCGGCTCGAGCGTGCGCAGGCCGAAGGGGGTCAGGAGTTCGCGGCGGACGGTCCAGTAGACGGACCGGGCCCGGTGGGGCGGCAGCAGGTCCTCGGTCAGAGCGGCGGCGAGGATCTGGTTTGGCCGGAGGCTCTCGTCCGGGCCGCCGTCTCCCACGACGTCGTAGAGGTAACCCTTGGCCCCGTACCAGAACGTCTCGTTGAAGCGCCGCGCCACGTGCCAGGCCTCCGACTCGAGCTCCCGCGCGCGGCCGGCCTCCTCGGACAGGCGCTCGATGCGCGCGGCGCACTTCAGTGCGGCGTGCCACAGCGCGTTGACCTCGACCGCGCGCCCCGACCTCGGTGTCACGGGCGCGCCGTCCACGACGGCGTCCATCCAGGTGAGGGCGCGGCCGGAGGCGTTGCCGACGAGCAGGCCGTCGGGGCCCACTCCGATGCCGAAACGCGTGCCGCGACGGTAAGCCTCGACGATCGAGCGCACGGCCCCGAGAAGCGGCGAAGGCTTGAGCGGGTCCTTGCGAGCCCGGCCGAACCAGTCCGCGGCCAGGATGAACCACAGGGACGCGTCGATCGCGTCGTACTCGGGCTCGCCCTCCTCGCGGGAGAAGTGGCCGGGCACGAGGCCGTCGCGGCGGCCGGCGGCGAACGTGTTGAGCACGCGCGCGACCGCTCCCGTGCGCCCGGTCGCCTGCGCGAGGCCGGGAGCGGCGATCATCGCCTGGCGGCCCCAGTCCGCCAGCCAGGGGTAGCCCGCGAGGATCGTCGTGCTTCGCGAGTCGGCCTCGGCGAGGAACGCCTCGCCGCGCCGTGCGAGCTCGTCGAAGATCACGTCCTGGGTGCGACCGAAGGCCTGCCGCCGCACCCGCTCTTCGTCGAGAAACCGGTCGGGGTCGGCAGCGACCTCGTCGAGCGAGAAGAGCGCGAAGGCCCGCGCGTCCGGGCGCAGCGTCCACTCCCATTCGAGGGGACTCCAGAGGTCTTCCTCGGCGTCGTACCCGCGCTCGGCTTCCTCGGCGTAGGAAAAGTGGCGATACCAGACGGGGTCGGTTCGGGTGGAAGCAAAAACCCCGCGCAGGTAGAGGCGAGGCAGGTATGGCAGGGGGCGCACCGAGGAAACTTCGCCGCGCTCTTCGGTCGCGGTGTCCCAGTCCGCCGCCTCGGTCTGCAGGCGGTGCGATCCCCGGAAGGCGAGCAGCGGGCGGACGCGCAGCGTGATCTCCGAGGAGCCCCGGTTGACGTAACGCACGATCGTGAACGACCGCTCACGCACGAGGCAGAGCGAGCGTTCGATGGCGAACGCCCTCGTCTCGTGCCGCCAGGTCGGAAACGGCTCGAGCCGGAAGCGCGCGAGGCTCGAGACGCCGTTCGGGTGAACGGCCTCGCGGTACGCCTGCGTCGAGATGCCTTCCGTGACGCCCCCGGCCGTCACGAACTCGTCGCAACCGGACACCATCATCCAGCGCCGGCGCGGCGGGGGAATGGCGGGCACGTACCAGCCGTGGTAGCGGCGGGTCCGTGTTCCGGCGACCGTGCCGCACGCGAACCCGCCGAGGCCGTCGGTTTCGAGCCACTCGAGGCCGACGGCCCTGCCCTCGAGCTCGGCGGCGGACCACTCGAGCGGCTTGCGGGCGCTGCGGGCCGGAATGGGTGGCTGGCGGCTGGACAAGAGCGTGCGAAACCTCTGCGGGGGATTCTCTATCAAATGGAGAGCCGGAACGAGCCCTCGGGCGTTTACGCCGGCTTCAAGCGAGCTTCCGGGCGGCCCCGCGCCGCGTAATAAGATCGGGATCGATCTGCAGGAGGACCCTTGAGTGGCGTGAAGAAGACTCTCGACGAGCTCTGCGTTGACACGATCCGCACGCTCTCCATCGACGCGGTGCAGAAGGCGAATTCGGGGCATCCGGGTCTGCCCCTCGGGGCCGCGCCGATGGCCTACGTTCTATGGCAGCGCCACCTTCGCCACAGTCCGCGCGATCCGCACTGGCCCGACCGCGACCGGTTCGTGCTCTCGGCCGGGCACGGCTGCATGCTGCTCTACAGCCTGCTCCACCTGACCGGCTACGACCTCTCGCTCGACGACCTCAAAGCCTTCCGTCAATGGGGCAGCCGGACACCGGGCCACCCGGAGGCGCACCTGACGCCCGGCGTCGAGGCGACGACCGGTCCCCTCGGTCAGGGCACCGCCAACGCCGTGGGCATGGCGATCGCGGAACGGTACCTGGCCGCCCGGTACAACCGCCCGGGCCACGAGATCGTCGACCACCGCACGTTCGCACTCGTCGGCGACGGAGACCTGATGGAGGGGATCTCCTCGGAGGCCGGCTCCCTTGCCGGCCACCTGAAGCTCGGCAAGCTCACGTACCTCTACGACGACAACAAGGTGTCCCTGGACGGGCCGACCTCCCATACCTTCACCGAAGACGTCCTGCGCCGCTACGAGGCGTACGGGTGGCAGGTCCTGCGCGTCGAGAACGGCAACACCGATCTCGACTCGATCGACGCCGCCATCCGGACGGCGGTCTCGCAGCAGGAGCGGCCGACCATCATCGCGGTCCGGACGACGATCGGCTACGGCTCGCCGCACAAGGCCGGGACCTCGGCGGCCCACGGGAGCCCGCTGGGGGTCGAGGAAGTCGCGCTGACCAAGAAGGCCCTCGGCTGGGAGTGGACCGAGCCGTTCTACGAGCCGCCCGAGGCCCTGAAGAACTTTCGCACCGCCCTCGAGCGCGGGACGAAGCTCGAGGAGGACTGGGACCGCCGTTTCGCGGCGTGGGCGGCGGCCAACCCGGACCTCGCGCAGGAGTGGCGCACGTGCCGCAAGGGCGGGCTGCCCGCCGGGTGGGACGCGGCGCTGCCGCAGTGGAAGACGGGCGATTCGCTGGCCACTCGCGTTGCGGGAGGCAAGGCGTTGAACGCCATCGGGCCGAAGGTGCCGTGGCTCGTCGGCGGGGACGCCGACCTCGCGGAGTCCACGAAGACGCGGCTCGAGGAGGCGGGGGACTTCGACGGCCGGACGGGAGAGGGCAACAACCTTCACTACGGCGTCCGGGAGCATGCGATGGCCGCCATCGCCAACGGCATGGCGTACCACGCGGGCGTCCGTCCCTTCGTCGCGACGTTTTTCTGCTTCTCCGACTACATGCGCCCCTCGATCCGCCTGGCGGCCCTGAACAGGCTCTCGACCATCTTCGTCTGGACGCACGACTCGATCGGCCTCGGCGAGGACGGGCCGACGCACCAGGCCGTCGAGCACCTCATGTCGCTGCGGGCGATGCCGGACTTCGCCGTCATCCGGCCGGGCGACGCGACCGAGACCGTCGAGGCGTGGCGGTCGATCATGGAGCACCGCGAGGGGGCCTGCGGCCTCGTGCTGTGCCGCCAGAACGTTCCGGTCCTCGACCGTTCGTCCGCCCGGGGCGACGCGACGCGCGGCGGCTACGTGCTGGCCGAGGCGTCGGGCGGCGCGCCGAAGGCGATCCTGCTCGCGACCGGGTCCGAGCTCCACGTGGCCGTCGAGGCCCGCCGGAAGCTCGAGGCCGCGGGCGTGCCGACGCGGGTCGTCTCGATGCCGTGCTGGGAGTTCTTCGACAAACAGCCGCGCGCCTACCGCGACGACGTGCTGCCGGCCGCGGTCAGGGTCCGCGTCTCGATCGAGGCGGGCGTGACGCTCGGCTGGCAGAAATACACCGGCGACGGCGGCGGTTCGATCGGAGTGGACCGCTATGGCGCCTCGGCGCCGGGCGACGTCGTGATGCGGGAGTACGGCATCACCGCGGACCACGCGGTGGCCTTCGTCGGCGATCTCGTCAAAAAGGAGGGCTCATGAGCTCGAATCCACTGAAGGCGCTGTCGGAGCTCGGACAGAGCGTCTGGTACGACTACATCCGCCGGGACCTCGTCGAGGGCGGCGGCCTGGCGCGGCTCATCGAGTCGGACGGCCTCTCGGGAATGACCTCGAACCCGACGATCT
>Ga0326726_10001215_pt1 | contig 24005 bp, 21 predicted proteins | sample MHFenrmetagenome_2_FD_207603 | JGI IMG/M metagenome (GOLD analysis project Ga0326726, IMG submission 207603) | Lab enriched peat soil microbial communities from Michigan Hollow, Ithaca, NY, United States - MHF15MN | ecosystem: Environmental > Terrestrial > Soil > Wetlands > Peat | place: USA... | reverse complement strand
CGTTTTCCGAATGAAGCTTCTCAACGCCCAAGTTCACCCTGTTGAGACCGGCTCAAAAACTCTCAAAGACTCAATAAGTGAGGCATTTAGAGATTGGGTCACAAACCTTCAAAGCACCTATTACTTAATTGGTTCAGTCGTCGGTCCTCATCCTTATCCGATGATCGTTAGAGATTTTCAAAGTGTAATCGGTAAGGAACTCAAAGAACAATTCTACAAAAAGGAAGGTAGACTGCCTGATGCGCTTGTTGCGTGCGTTGGCGGCGGAAGCAACGCAATGGGAACGTTCTACCCGTTCGAAGACGATGAATCAGTGAAGCTTATTGGTGTTGAAGCCGCCGGAGAAGGCTTAGAAACTGGCAAGCATGCAGCCTCGCTTGGAGCTGGATCTGAAGGCGTCTTCCACGGAATGTTAACCTATGTTCTGCAAGATAGTTGTGGGCAAATACAAAACACAAGCAGCATTTCAGCAGGCTTAGATTATCCAGGTGTCGGACCAGAACACTCCTTCTTAAAAACGCTAAAGAGAGCCCATTATGTTTCAGCAACAGACAAAGAAGCAGTAGAAGCTTTTCTTACTTTATGTAAAGAAGAGGGAATTTTGCCTGCATTGGAATCCTCGCATGCAATTGCCTATGCAATGAAAATCGCGCCTCAAATGAGGAGGGGTCAATCAATTATTGTGACTTTATCTGGTCGAGGAGACAAAGATGTAGAAACCATAGCAGACTACATCGGGGCAAAAATATGAACGCAATAAAAGAAGCATTCCAAAAAGCCAAAACTCAACGAAATGGGGTGCTCATCGGCTACGTAATGGCTGGAGATCCCACGCTTGAATTGACGCTTAGAATTGCAGATGCCTTAATCAAAGGGGGTGTGGATATTTTGGAGCTCGGGCTGCCCTTTTCCGATCCAATTGCGGACGGGTCAACAATTCAAGCTGCAAGCGTACGCGCCTTAGCAGTAGGAACAACAACTGCTAATGTGCTAAAGATTGCTAAGGAGATACATCAGAGCCATAACGTACCAATCGTAGTAATGACGTACTATAATCCAATCTATGCTATGGGTCTTGAGAATTTCTTTAATTTAGCTAAAAACTGCTCGGTTGATGGCTTGATTGTTCCAGATTTACCCGTGGAAGAAGCAGATGACTACAAAAAAGCAGCAGAAAATTTCGGTATAGACACAATTTTTTTGGCAGCGCCTTCCACCTCCAATGATCGACTTGAAAAAATAGTGGCATATTCATCTGGCTTTCTGTATCTTGTTTCGCATTTCGGAGTTACAGGAGCAAAAACATCAATCGAGAATTCTACGCTCGAGCTTATCAAACGAGTTTTGCCTGTTACAAATGGAAGAATCCCGTTAGCTGTTGGGTTTGGAGTTTCAAAACCAGAGCATGTAAGAAGTATTATTGGAGCAGGTGCAGACGGAGTAATCGTAGGAAGCGCCTTCATAAATATAATCCAAAAACACCAAAAAAACATAAGTACTCTACGAAAAGAGTTGCAAACTACTGCATCCAAACTTAAAGACGCAACAAAAAACCATTGAACCGTCCTCAAGACTTTTGTGAGGTTTGTCATTGACCGCAGCGGAATCCATTTCCCTATTTTAAAATTAGTTGTTGTCTCCCTATTATGCACAAATCTTAAATCCACTTAAGATCTAGGTATTATTGGGAAAGAGCACTTTCCTAAAATAACAAGAAGAAATTGAGCGTATAAAGACTCTTAAAAAAGGCATTGAATACTCTGCCACTAAAAAAGGGTCTATAGTAGCTCTTTCCTTCTCCCTTTTTTAAATTAAAGATCATATTTTTAATATTAACGTAGAACAGTAAGCAAATATACCTCATATTCCAAAAACCAAGTATATTTAGAGCACACCAGGATTATTGACTATAGCGTATCCCAATATGGAAAGTAAGAAGTACCACAACAAGAGCGACTAATAATTAGTAGTTACATTTCAGCTACTACACTTTCTTACCCACTGGGTCAAATTTTGGTTTGCTCTCTCTATCTACTAAATAAGGTACATTGGCCTTTTCCTTAAGCGAATAAACCTTTGTTCCTTTTTTAACTGCATACCAGTGCCCTTTTTCTCCTTGAAATGACAACATTAAACCAGACATAAAATTCCTACTAGCGACTCCTGAATAAACTGTGTTGTTTTCTGAGTCTGGTAAACGTTTGAATCTCAAAATTATCATGTCATCAACTTGTGACCATGTTCCTTCATTGGCTCCTGCCAAGTAAGCAAAAGTGCTATCAAAATTGAAATACAAAGGAGTCCAATGATAATTTCCACTGGGTCCCCAATCAAAGTGCAAAGTCCACAAACCGACAGGGTTCAAGTTTAGTCTCCTCAGAGTATTAAAGGATAATTACCTATAATATTGTTCCAAACTATTCTTAAGACTTATCACTTTAGTTTAGCTCTCTACTATTCCAAAAGGTAATTTCAACATCTTCTTTTTTGAGATTTGGATGAACAACCAGAATAGTTGATTTATCTAGACCTTATGAGGATAGAAACCGAAAAGTAGAAATTCATTAAATTTGCTCAATTAAAACAGGTGATTTTTTCTGTCAGTTAAAGGAAAAGGAACAAAAGAAGATCCATGGATACTTAAAACTCCAACTGGCACTTCAGAATACAAAGCATACAAAGACGAACCCGCTGACCCTCCAGCAATTGTTGTTTGGGTAGGCAAAACAGAACTCAAATACCACCTGCGCAGCCTAGATGACTTGCACAAAATGCTGAAGGCAAAAGGAGACTGGATGCCGCTTGGAAGCGCAGACGAGCAGAAACCTGCTGAGGTAGGAACGGTTGAAGCTTGGGCTAGATCACCTAAAAACCCTGTAGGCGGATGGTACGGGATCAAAAAAGGTTTACGCGGGCGATTTGCAAACTACGTTCCTCCAATCTTAGAAGCTTTAGGAAAAGCAGAAGTTGAACATAATCCAAGAAATAATCGAATGCGAGCACTTTGATTTTTTTTCTTTCCTTTTTTGCTAATCAAACGCTTTCAGATATCTAAAAGAATGTGATTTCGTTTTCCCACCTCGTCTCTAAATAATTAAGTCAGCGAGGATCTTCTTGCATTTATTAAAGCATAGATTTTGTGCATTTAGGCAAGTCTTGTTTAAATTCTTAACTGTATATCATAATGTATAAACTCTCGGCCTACCGGGTAAGTAGTCTAGAGAAAGAGAGCAACAAAAAACACCTCACCTGAGATTTTTTCCACCTATTCCAATAATATAGAAACAAATCCTTTACCAACTTATGGAAACATTATAAGAAGCCGCAGAACCCCGCATAATCTATTCTTCCACCAATTAAAGGAAAGCATACCCGCCACACTCCCAAAAAGAACGTTGACTCACCATTTTCAATGCTTGTACAACCGCAAATCTTAAAACTGAATCAAGATTAAACTGATTTGAGGAATTCTCGTGGTATATTGCACTAAATGTGGCACTCAAAATGCAGACACTGCGACTAATTGCTCCAACTGTGGCGCTCCACTATACACGGTGGGTCAACAGTATCCAGGAAGCGATAGGGAGCATTACAGACGAGTAGAAAAAGAATGCTTTGGCCTGCCTAACGGTGGCATGATAGCTAGCTTAGTTTTCGGCACCATAATAGTGCTCGTAGGCTTGGGCTTATTCTTACAAGCAAGCGGATACGTCGTCAACTTTGGAAACTACATATGGCCCTTAATCTTAATCATCTTCGGGCTTCTCATCCTCGCTGGTGCACTCTACGGCAGGAGCAAACACACTACAACCCGAAGCTAGTGAAAACACAACTTACATTTGCCACAAGTTCGCCTGTTATTCCATTCGGAAAGCGAAATCCTAAACCATAACAGAAACAAGACTAAACAAAGCACGTAAAGATCCACCAGCAAACTTTTTCTCATTGCATCAACCGCAGCCAAAATCACAAATGAACCAACAACAAAAACTGCGTTTGCAAGAACCTTGAAGTAACCAGCAAACCTGATTTGACCCAACCCAAAAATCACCCCAATTTCTCCAAAAGCAAGAAACCAAACGCTACTCCACACAAAATTAAAGCCCACAAAAAAATAGGCAACTGTTCCAATCAACGCGACAACTGCTCCAACTATCAAACCGCTGCACGAAGCACAAAATACCCTTCTCCCAACCTTTATTCTATTTCCCGAATAGTTTTGGCAGTCAGGATGATGACCTTTTATCTGCAACGATTTACAGGCTTTGTTTGTTTGAGGCAAAGGGTTCTGTGTCTTTTCGAAGGTCCTTCTACACTTTGTGGGATATAACGCGGCTGAGATCCCTAAGAAGCAAACGACTATGAATAGGATGCCAACGATGCTTTGTTGGAAGTTTAGCTGAAAACTGTTTAGGCTTGGCAATAGAACCAGTACATTAATCAACGCAAGTCCAACAATTGACAACGCCAACGAGAACGTTAATGAAACTGTTGAACTCTTGACCTTTTCCATTTTCTCGCCTAAAACAGTGACTTCACTTTGCCCAACACGCCGCTTCGTAGCATGTGCCAAAAGACTTGCCTCTTAAGCCTATTTCCCGAGAAGATTCCTCCTAACCTTCTGCTCCATGATCCGTAGAAGTCCCTGTAACAACCATAAAGCTCCTCCTGAACTTCATTAACTGACAAGGTTTCCGTCGGCATGATTGCATGAATCATGTCATAGTGCGACCAATTCTTGTCAACGATCCAGCCATTTCGACTAGCTTCATCATAGATTTCGGTTCCCGGAAACGGTGTTAATATCCCAAACATAATAAAATCTGGATCCAGCTCGTTGGCAAACTCTTTCAGACGTCTGATCGAATCGTGGGTGTCTTTTCGTTGACCAATTATCATCATTGCGTGAGCAAAAATTCCATTGTCCCTCAAGAGTTTGACAGCCTCCTTAGCATCTGGCGGAGTAATACCCTTTTTGAAGGCGCTAAGCGTTGAAGGGTTCGAGTTTTCAACCCCAAGAAGAACCCAACTGAGCCCTGACTTACGCAGGCTCGGAAGAATCTCCTTATTCCGGACAATGTCGTCGCATCTAGCCTGAACAAACCAAGCCAAGTCCCGAGGCAATTCCCGTTTGAGGATCTCGTCAGCCAACTCTTTTGGTCGACTGCCTGCTCCAAAGTTGTCGTCCGTGAGCCAGATGAACTTGCTGCCAAACGACTCATTGCAGTATTTCATCTCATCTGCGATTCTTTTTGCAGACTTTGCTCTCCAATATGCTTGCCAATGTCGCCACTGAGTACAAAAAGTACACTTGTGAGAGCATCCACGAGAACCCTCGACTAGGGCATAGGGCGAATTCGGCGCAGCCATTGCCCTAAAATGATACTTGCCCATCAAATCCTTGACCAAATGATAACCTGGGAAAGGAAGATCCTCCAAGTTTTCAATCAGAGGTCTTGCCGAATTACTTACGATTTGGCCGTTTTTTCTAAAGGATATGCCCTTGGCTTCCGAAAAAGACTTCTCCTCGTTTAAGCATCTAACGAGCTCGGCTAAAGTTTGCTCACCTTCACCTCTCACTATCACGTCTATTTCCGGATAAGCTTCCAAACTTTCCTTCGGGGTAGCAGTGAAATGTTGGCCGCCCGTAACGGTCAGCACATTCGGAGTTACTCTCTTAGCCGTTTGAAGAGTTCTCGCCACTGCATATGTGTTGCAGGTCGCTAAAGAACTCGAACATACAATATCGGGATTCGATGAAGCAATTCGCCGCTCCATTTGTGCCCAATCCACCTTTTCAGCGTTGCAATCCAAAACTTCCAACTGGACATCTTTAACCTGTTTTTCCAGGTAAGCAGCGAGCTGAATTATTCCGTAGGGAGGCGGGAGATATTCACCCATGACGAACCATATGTCTTTTGGAGGTTCAATAAAAAGGACCTTCAAAGTATTTGTCTCCAAACCATGATGCTCTCTCTTCTCTTATTAGATTGTCGGGGTAAATCGTTTCAAAACTGTTTCACAGAAAACCGTAATAGCAAAAAGCTAGCTGAAGAAAGAACTCAACTCTGCTTGCTTAACAGAACTTTTAACTTTAGTTTTTTTCTGCTCCTCCGATAACAAGCCCAGTCTGTCAAGGAGCTGAATACAATTTTCTGGAGCATAACCATGATAGTGATTGTTAAAGTATCCATAGACTTTTTTGACTTGACTGGCTGTTCCTAAAACTTTTGGCACCCAGGGTTCTAACTCTTCTTTGCTGTACCTGTAGTCGAACCAGATTTTCGCCCCTTTGCCATGCCACCTGAAATATGCAAAATCAGAAGTCAAATGAACTTCGGGTGGTAGCAGAGGTTCATCAACAATCGTGTAGGCAACTTGATACTCTTTTAGTAACTTCCAGGTTTCATCTCTTAGCCAAGTTGGGTTGCGAAACTCTACTGCATACTTGAACATTGGATCAAGAAGCTTAAAGAACGCTTCAAGGTTCTCCAAATTATAACTGTATTTTGGTGGTAGCTGGATTAAAAAGCAAGCAAGTTTTCCTCCAAGCTGCAAAGGTCGCATCAAATCCAAAAACACATCTAGGTCAGCTTTAACATCTTCCTTTAAGCCTAATTTCTTCTCGTGGGTTATTACTTGCGGCATTTTGGCAGTGAAAACAAAGTCACCGGGGGAATATTTTAGCCAACCCATTACTGTTCCTTTGGAAGGATTACGGTAAAACGTTGAGTCTATCTCAGCGGTTTTGAAAACTCTTGAGTAAGCCCGAAGCTTGCTCTGAGCGCCACTTTTTTCGTAGAAGTTGCCTTCCCATTCTTTATAGCTCCATCCGCAAGTGCCAAGAAAAACATTGTCTTTGCTGCTCAGAGCACCACCCTCAATTCTTTGATAACATCATCAATGTTTGAATAGATTTTGTCAGGGATTTTATTGAGACCCTCAGACAAGTGAATTCGCTTGTTTTGGGTGAGATCTATAACTTTCCAGCCTTGATCATCTTCTAACTCCGATTTTGTGGAAGGAAACTTGGCGTCTTCAGCTAAAACTGCTTTTGCAGAATCAACACCTGTGTATGAGGTAACTGGCAAGAAATTGCCTGTTTTCTTGTATGCTACGTGCCTTGCAGCGTCACTATTCATTCTGACTCCGTGGTATGACAATATTATTGTTTTTGAATGAGTATCCTGGGCTTTTCGGTCTATTTCCACCAGTTCATCGTCTGTAAATTGGTAAATGTTATGCTTTCCTTTTCCAAATAAACGTGAATAAGTAACGTCTAAATTGAAAGCTGGCTTACCCTTTGACAAATCAACACTTTGAACAATATTAAAATCATTCATCAATTCAGCAACCGTTTGAGTTAAGGGCGCTCTAAACTCCCAAATCAACTTCATCCCCTTCAAATTCAAACCCAGAAAGAATTCTCTTGCCTCATTGATGCTCTTCTTGTCAGCAACATAATTGGGGGGTGTCTCCAAAACCAAATATGGGGTGTTAAGAGCGCTGCAGTAGGCCTTCATTTTGTAAAATACCTCGAACGCTTGATCAACTGGCTTCAACCCGACCTGGTGAGTTAGATCTTGGTGGCACCGAACAGAGAAGATAAAGCTGCTATGGACATTTCGCCTCCAGCTATCAACCATTTGCATCTTTGGGTATTGATAGAAGGTGTAGTTAACTTCCACAAAATTGAACACTTCACTGTAGGTCTTTAGCCACTGCTGGTTGTCCACTTTGAAATAGCTCCACCCGCCAGTCCCTATCAAAAATTCCATCAACTTTACCCTATAAAATAGACTACTTGACTAGTTATAATAACTAATTTGTTTTCAGCCACAGTTATTGCTAACATGTTACGGTCAACATCATCCAGGCAACTCCAAGCTGATAGAAGAAGTGCACATTTCCAAATCTTCTTCTTTCAGTCAACCAAGAAGTTGGAACCCAGTGCTGCCACCAACTGTCCTACTTCTTCTATTAAAACTTAGAAGAACAACAACAATGTGATTTTTACCTATGTTGTTGTTCTTCTCTTACTAATCAAAGCGTTTGATCCCAATAATATAAAAAATGGATAAAATAAGAATGTATGATGCGTTCTAAAGAATAGTATTAAGAGTATGTAACATATAGAAATCGTGTAAGAACAAGGTTGAGAATGTTGGCTTCACATAAGAGGCAACTGTTAGCAATAGCAGTAGTTATTATTGTAATTGGTGCAGCAGCCTTAGGTTTAGTTTTAACCAAATTTGAATTAGGTCAAATGGCTGAACCTAACTTGCCCGGCAATTCGACTGAATCCACTCCATCGCTGACAATTCCTACCCCAACAGCTACTATTCCAACACAATCTCCACCCTCAACTTCAACCCCCCTTCCAATATCGACAGCGACGCCGACTCCATCGCCAGCCAAATCAAGCAATGGCAATTTACAACTTACCATCTCACTTGAAAAAACTGTCTATAGCGTTTGGGAACCAGTTAACATAACACTTGCAATTGTAAACATCAGCAATCAGACAGTTGATTTCACGTATACTGGAATGAATTTCGACTTCCTTGTTCAAAACGACACTAAAAATCTCATCTACCAATGGTCAATAGGTCGAGCCTTCGCGATGTTTATTATGATAAAGCCACTTCAGCCAGGAGAAAATGTAACAGCAACATATACTTGGCCCCAAACGTGCAACAGCAATCCATCAACACTCGGAGCATTCGTGTCGTCTGGAACCTACTACATTATTGGAAAAAGCAATTCAATTTACGGATTACAAACAAATCCTGTTCAAATAGTAATCGGCAACTCTTAAAAAATCAAAAATTCTTTAAACTTAATTGCTATTTTAATTTTAATGATAAAGTGGTTTAAGAAATGCTTATTTACTAATCTACGAATACGAATTTATGCCCAATGGAGAGCCAAAAAATCTTCTTCGGAACCAACTTATAGTGAGGCTCTACCAAAAAAAATGGTGCTCTCTTCCTAAAATACTCAATGGATTTGCTAGTTATCGTTGGATTTGACGGATGCTTTAAGCCAGCAAAAAATTTTCAATTAGTTCTAATTCATAAATTTCTTATCTAATATTATAGAAACAGCCTTTTGTGAGTGACGAGTCTTGCACAAATTCAAATCGCTAATTGCATTTTCTATTTTCTCCTTCTCCTATATATCAACGCAAGACCCGTTACTCTTCCTACAAATCCAAGCCTTGTGCAAAGATCTTACAAAAATGGGCAGTTCATAAGAAACTGAACGCGCAGCATGTTTCTTTGGTGTTGATGAATATTTCTGCCGTTATGTCGAAGTAATTGTTGTCTCATTCCAAAACAAGAATTTGTTATATCTGAATTCATTGTTTACAAAAAATTGGCTGTTGTATACGATATCAAGGTTAGTTCCATATTGTTGGAAGGAACTGAAAACATTTTGGATTATTTTGTACGTAACTGAATCAGCAGGCCAGACACCCCAAATAGTATCGTTGGGTCCACGAAAACCATATCCATAATCGTTAGGCAGAACATACGCAACTCTGCTGCTTGAGGAATCATTTGGTTGAGGATTCGAATTTTTGTGGTTCCAAAACTTCGCCAAGGCATCAAAATGTTCCTCCCCCAAAATTCCATATGTTGAACTTGAATTGTATGGATAATTGAAAACCAAAATGTATTTTGCCCCATTATCGTAGGCTAAAACCATATCATTGTAGAGTTTGTCTCCAGACTCAATGTATGGCCATGAATTATATGTCCAAGTAACGATAATACCCCAATCCTTGTTCAGGATAGTAGCAGCGCCCCTTACAAGGGCAATGTTCAGTTGTCGGCTGTAATTCCAACCAAACTCGGCGAATAAACCGTCATATCCAGCCTCATAATCAAACCAATAGAGAGCATAGTCAGAAGTAAACGCCTTGATACCCCTCAACTTCAACATTTCCATATCAGACTTTTCTCGATTACCGGTTCGAAAAGATTGAACAAACTTGTCTGTTGCTGCTGCGTAATTGATAGGTAAAAGAGTTGTATTGTCATACTTACCACTCGGTATATCAAGTTGCACTCCACCTGGCTCATCATACAAATAAATGCCTAAAAACATGTCACCCCATCTGTCTTTAGCTGAATCAAGCCAAAAAGCCTGCCAATACTGATTAAACCAAGCAAAATAAACGATTATATGAAGCCCTGAAAAAATTGCGTAATCACAAATGCTATTAAGAGCAGACTCGTTTTGGCTGATAGGCCAAGAATCAACCACAAAAACGTTCGTGTAATTCTTGACTTTATCAACAAGTAATTTTGCTTGTGAAACTGTATCGCCGCAAAATGTAACGCCAACGTTAACATTTTTTGTGGGGCTTCCGCTGCTTCCGGTGTAATTTATTGGTTGAAGAAAAACAAAAGTGCCAACTAACAGAATGGATAATAAAATCGTTCCTAATACCTTGCAGGAGAAAAAGAACTCTTTAATTTTAAGAAATCTTGAATGAGCTAAATCTTTTGTTTTAATTAGATTTGACCTGAATAAATAACAAATTTGGAGACTGCTGTTGACTGTCATTAGAGCTGTCAATGTTGAGAATGGACCAGCGAACATTGCGAAAAACCGAGCAATAACAATGAGAATAATTGCGTTAACTATGAATGAAAAACAAGAAGTAATGTAACCAAGCTTACGGGTCCATTTATAATCTGTTAAAAGAAGTACTGAAAATGTTAAGAAAGAGACGGCAAGTATAAAGAAAATTAATAGTGAGTAATTGTATGATATCCAAATGTCATAGGGTATCCATTGCAAGCTCAGCCCTGCAGAAGCTTCAAGCATAAAACCGAGCCAGGCAAAATTAACTCCAGCAATTCTTTTTGCTCTTTCTTTATCTGTGGCAAACTTGAGAAAAGAAAATGCGATGATTAAACCAATCGCTAAACTGCAAATGTAAACTAACGTTTGTAACTCTATGAAAAATGAAGAGCCTATTGATATGTGAAAAAAAGTTGTTGTTTGCCTGAAAAAAGACCTAACGCCAAAGAATGGCCAAGCAAAATATATCCCTAAAGCTACGAAAAGTAACGTGCTGATTCTGGACAACTGTTTGAAAGATAGCACATGTTGCGCCTCATTATGGTCGTCCAAGCTCAACTTCATACCGAGAAAATACTATTTAACAAATAAATGCGTTTTCAAACCATGCCCAAATTGCAATAGGGTGGCGATCCTTGCAATAAAACTATTAGCTGATCAAGCACTTTATTTCTTTACTGCAACTTGCAAAAGTTACATAAGAGAAGCAGCTTCTAATCATCACCTGAAGCGGTAAAAAAGCTTGAAATTACAGGTTAGGATTAAGGAGATGTAATGAGGCGGAGACTGAAGCTCCAAGACTCTTCTCCGGAAATCCTAACCAATTTTACATAAAATGAAAAATAGTTTAAGTTTTATGAATTTCAAATCACGAAATTTAAGCAAAAGAGACGAAAGCAGAAAAATAAAAAAGAAATACTAGCAATTTAATTTCAAATGCTGAGAAAGCTGAGGTTCAAAATTTATCTTGCCGTTTTATTAAACATGCACTTGATTATTTCTGTACACACAATGCATTCTTCAGGAATTTTTTGTTTCAATTCTTTTTCGCTCAAGTAACCAAAATGGTATTTGCAAATTGAACTTTCTCGGCTTGTATCAGCTATTTCTCTTGGGGGTGAAACATCTTTTTGGATTTCTTCCGGCGGACTCTTGATTATGGTCTCTTCAACAGTTATGCTCGTTAAACAATAAGGGCATGCGTTATAGGATTCTTGAGAATCTTGCCGCAGATTTAATACTGTTAGCGGTTTGGTGAAAGCTTTGTTGCATGACGTGTTTGGACAAGTTAGTAATGGTTTTTCTCCCATTTTTATTCACCCAATAGTTCTCTGATCTTATTTCGGAATTGGTTTTCGGGTTATGTTATAGGTAATCTTCAATATTAATATTTACTATACGTTTTGGAACTCCGCAAAAATTATACGGATAACAACGGTTTCCAAATCTCAAGATCAAAAAATAGCAGTTGCAACGTAAAGAACATACACGATTAACATTAAACAAAGCACGAAAAGAGCGAATGAATTCCCAGAAAACGACTAATGACAGTCTGTCCAACTGCTAGATGGTTTGCTCCAATAAGTAGCCTGGGGGTTCACGATTGGTTTGTGGGGCCATCTTTCTTGCAATCTTTTTTGGTTTATTGTCGTCTTGAACTTTCATCTCCAATTTTGTGGATTTGGGTTCAAAAGTTGTTTTGAGCTCACCCAATTTTTTCTTTCGCAGAGAAATATCTCTTTTAATAGAAATCATCATTTCTTCGTCTTGTGTAATTCCGAGTCTTTCCAATGCTGAACAATGTTCCAGAATATCTTTTAACTCTGGAACAGTAAAATTGTTCCAATGGGGTATGGGTTCTTGAATTTTCATCCAATATTCCTCAAATTATTTTTTTTTAACTCTTTCTTCTTAAATAATATTTGTTCCAGCATACTTAAAAAACTATCTGTTTGTCCAAAAATATGTTGATATAAAAATCAAACTTTCAAAAAATAAGCTTCAAAAGCCAAAAAAATGCACGTTTGTTCAATTTCCAACAAATGATGAAGTTAACTAATAATACTTATAATAACTTAAAAACTTCAAAATCGAACTTATAGCAAGACTTATTTGTTTTACATAATTATAATAAAATATTGGAGCTAACAAAATGTTATGTCCCTCTTGCGGCCAACCAAATAAGGATAATGTTCTATTTTGTAAGTCGTGTGGAAAAGCGCTGCCTAAACAAAATTCGTTACCACTTAAATCTCAACCAAACATGTCGGAGATTCCGAGTTCCCATATAGATAGTGCTCCAAAAGCTAGACTTTCATTTGCATCAAAAAAAGCCATAGTTACAGGTGTATTGATTATTGTACTTTTATTCGTTGTTCTTCAGATTTATTATCCTAGCATATTTCCTTGGAATTAGTAAACTCTCTATCGCAATTGATTGAACTTTCATTAGCTAAAAAAACAAAGAAGCATTCGCAAAGGTCATTATCTTAATTCTTCACTATTACTACGATTTTAGATGATGTCACTGGATTCTATCATTGAATGGGTGTCATAACTGCAATTGCCACTGCTCCTTGAGCTCTAGGACTAGGATCCCTAAAGACAACATCAGGTGCAGAAGTGTATCCTGTGCCAGGATTTGTTAAGACTATACCGATTATGACGCCATTTGAAACACGAGATGTCGCTGTGGCACCCGAACCGCCACCTCCCATAAGGAGAACTGCCGGTGTAGTATAACCGCTCCCTCCACTTTGAACAACAAAGTTGGAAAAAGTAACGATGCTGTTCAAAACTGTCATGTTCACTTCACCGGATTTAGAGGATTCGCCAAGAGAATTATTAGCAGTAACTGCGTAGAAGTAATTTTGTCCATTCAGTACTTGCGTGTCAACATAGCTTAAAACATTGCCTATTGAAGCAAGTTTTGTCTCTGCACCAGAACTATTTCCTTTGTAAATACTGTAACCTGTAACGTTAAGTCCTCCATTGTCTGATGGTGCTATCCAGTTAAGGACAATTTGGGATGGAGTTGCATTGACAGTTAGGTTCTGTGGAGCAGACGGGACAGTTTGAACATTTACGGCTATGAAAGCGTTGTGGTTCAGTAAAACATTTGTTCCTTTGGCGGCAACTTGGTATAGTCCTGCTTTTGTTGATGAATTAACTGTAAAAGAAAGCAGCGACGACGTGTTTCCTCCAAAAGGAACATTCACTGATTGAGGCATAAAATTTGCGCTCCAACCACTTGGCATAGTAGCAGAAAGGGTGACTGTTCCATAGAAACCATTTAACGATGCTATTGTTAAAGTTGAATTTCCTGAAGCACTATTGTTAAGAGTCAAGTTTGTTGGTAGCGCCGAAACTGAAAAGTCTTGATTAGGGATATAATTCGTTGTGACAGGGCTTCCTAAACCAGTTACAAAATCAAAGCCTGGACCTGCTGAATATTCTCCGTTGGATCCACTTACTATATCTCTGAAATACGATGCTGCAGTGATGTTGTTTGCATCAACATAGAAGTTGCTGTTTGAAGCTGACAAGCCGAGAGCGCGGATTGCAGCCCACTGTGGGGATCCTGCACTTGTTCCACCTACTTGGAACCAACCAGTCTGCCCTAAATATGCGGTACTGTCATAAACTGAGAAACCAGAATTAGGATTAGCATCGTATGATACATCTGGAATAGCACGCTTGCCATTTGTACCTGAGACGCCGTAACTTATCTGATATGAAGGCTCTGGTTCATGGGCGCTAATTCCACCACCACTACCGCTCCAAGCTGTTTCTGAAGCCACTGAACCATCGGTCCTAAGACTAAGGGTTGTTCCGCCTACAGCTATCACATTAGACGATGATGAGGGCCAGATTACTCCAGCTCCGCTGTCTCCTGAAGAAGCAAAGAAGACAATTCCATGATTACTTGTAAAGAGCGAGTCGTATGCTTGCTCACCATTAAACTCATCGCCGCCCCAACTCATTGAAACTGCAACAACATCTGGACGGCTTATAGCGTAGTTAATAGCGGCAATTAAATCATAAAAATAGCTGGAATTTGCTTCTACCAAAAGGATTTTTGAGTTAGGGGCTATTGCGTGTGCCCATTCTATGTCAAGTGCTTCTTCGAGCGCCCAACCTGGATCTGATGTTGTGGCTCCAGGCATTTGGTGTTTCTCAAAGTTAGATGTCGGCAAGTCAAATTGGTTGCTGAAGTTAACAAAGTCATTTTGTGCCGTTGGATAATCGTATGCGTCAACTATGGCTATTGTTCCGTTGTTGCTTGTTGCAGATAGGTTATAGGCCTTTTGAACCTGAGCAGGAGATAATCCGGTGGGAGATGTTGTTGCAAGGGGGTTTATTGAAGGAGTGTTTGTTTCATTTGAATAGATAGCGAAGCATGTTCTTGCCCTCCAAGTTTTTTCAGGAGGTGTGGAAGCTGGGGCTTTAGGGTCTAAAAAAGTCACGGTTACAAGAACGGTTATTAGAATAACTGCAACGAAAAATTTGCTTGTTTTTGAATTTACCACTAAGTGGTCAACCCGATCCGGTGGCTCAGTAATATTTTCTGTCAGAATAAACTATTAAGCTATTTGGATACCAACTCGAATGGCAGTTTGAAGAAATTGTTTCTGTTTTGCGGATGCTCGAAAAACTTGGTTTCTGTCTGTAACTTTCTGATTCTAAAATCGAATCAATGCCACTTGCTCCTGCTTCTAAAATATTTCTTCGTTGCTTAGGTAACTGAGTAGATTCTTGCTCTCGTAGCCTTTAATCGAATCATGGATCGTTTTTGAGGTATAATTAGAGAAGCTTAGCAGGCTTGATGCTGACGAATATAGAAGTTGTAAATATTTCTTTGTATCTGGGTTAACTCCTTTGTCTATTAACTGTTCAGCTTTAACTCGGCGTTCAAAACGCTTATTTTCAGAATCAACAAAAAGAAAATTTACATTCTTTCCTGCATTAATTTCTGCGCCTTCCTTCATCATTTGCTCAGCAGCTATTACTTGGCTTACATGCTGTTTGTAACTCTTAGGATTTTTCGATAAATGCTTAGTAATAATCAAATCGCCAATTGCTATTTCACCGTCGATTAATTTTTGCCTATGAACCTTTAGTATGTCAAGCGCTACAGGAATCTTTTGCATAAATTCTTTAGAGTTATTAGCTGTGGAAAACACATTAATCATTTCCATTTGAGCGTTGTAAATAAAACGCGGTGTGTCTCGTCTGCGTACCTCTAAACCTCTTACTCTTAGTTTTCCGTTTTCCATAACTCCATAGTAACGATTTAGAACGCCTATGTTTGGGTGAATCTTTGATGGCAAGAATATAATCCACTTATAACGGCCCTCAAAATTTAGAGGAACACCAACGTTGTCACTTACCTGCTTGCATAAATCAGCATAGTCTTCAAGTTTAGCATCCGCTTTTTTCAGCCACAGCGAATCCACTATTCCATGAAGCACTTCAAAGCCTCGATTTTCAGAAATTCGAGCAGCCCTAAGAAATGCATCCCTACCAAATGCACATACACCAATATGTCCATCTACTGTTCCAAACTTCGCGTTTTTATAACCTAAATAACCAAAACACGTTACGAGAATCCACTTCAAAGCATTCTGTCTATTATCATAAATCTCCTTAAGCTTAGCATCCTTCGCTTCTTCCTTTAATTTCTTATAGAGCAATCTTTTGGATACAACAAGTTTTAACGCCTTTGGAACAATCCCTACACGTTTTTCACAAATATTGTAATTTAAATCTGGAATACGTAAATGCGAGTCTGGACAGCACTTGCAAAGTACAGTTTCAGCTGAAATATTATTGTTAACCATCAAGCTTGGATACATAGATGAAAAATCTACTTCACCGGTTTCATCGTGAATGCCTACTTTAGGTTCATAAACAAAACCGCCACGGTCTCCAACAAAAAGTTCATACGCAGACTTGAACGCTTCAGGAATGCTCTTGTTTCTAGGAATCAAAATACCTTCCTTAAACGCTTGATAAAACTGCAAAGAAGACATGCTTGAACCAATCGAAGAACGAGAAGAAGTATGCAAAGGCACTCTGCAGATTCTTGCTATTTCAAATAAGCCCTCAAAGCTGCTTTCATTTAGAATGAATGTGTTACCTGCGTCGATGTGAATTCTTCCGTATAGACGTAAAGTTGGGGCTCTGTAGAAAGTGCGTCCATAAGAAAAGAAAGTTCTTCCAGGCTGCGATTTAGGAGCAAATGCAACTTCATCTCGGCTTAAAATGAACTTATCTAAAATGTTGCTGATAGTTGCTCGTTGAAGTAGATAAGCAAAAAGGTATGAATCTCCACCGTTTGTTAATATTACGTCTGGATCTAATTCTTTCACGGTCTTGCTTAATTTTAAAAGTTTTTCTGCTTCATCTTCAGAGTCAATAATTGTCTCTTTTCCGTTTTGACCTATGCTTATCCAAGCTATTGGATCCTGAAGGTTAGCTATTTTACCGGTTTTAGCAATTTCGATCTTGAGCTTCAATATTCTTAGGGGCGGAACAGTGTAGTCTAGACTTTCAACAGAGTCTAAGAGAGTATATTTCAACCCAGATTTAGAAGTTTCAACCTCTAAGAAAGCAAGCGGAAATAAATCGTGAACAAAAAAATAAGCTCTATCACCATGCAAATCACAATTATAAACCTCGTAACGCAAGAAATCCCCCAATCTTAGAATCTGGCGAGTGAGAGCTGAAACCTTTCTACAGTCCTTAAGAATAATCTCTAAAACTCTTGACTTTTCAGTATCCACTGGATTAGCAACTTTATAGACAAAATTCCAAGCAGCAATATTCTCATTTGAACAGATATGACCGACCAGCTTTTCAAGATCTTCTTTTTTTCCTGAAACATAAATCGAGGGCTGAAACTTATCCGACAGCCTGATTCTATGACCCTTTTCACTAATAATCCAGACTGCCATTTCTCCAACGTCAGTTGGGTAAACGTCAAATATCCAGCCTTTAATTTTAGAGCTGTCGCTTAATTGCATCTTAAAGCCTTCTCTAATTTGATAATTCTCTGCTGAGAAAGTAGAATCGTATATTCAACGGAAACAGCGTTTGAGATAGCCCAGGCTCAATTATCACAAATTGGCTCAATTCTAACTTCTCCCTAATTTTAAAGGAGAGCAAAAAGTACTTTTGAGTTTTTAAACCATAACTCCAAACGACTCTGTTTAGCAGTGGAGGGTGACGTAAAAGTAATACAAAATCAGCCGGATCTTTCTACTGTTAGAATTGCACTAAAACCATGCTTTTTGATGGTAAAACGATGTTAAAACGTTTGTTTCAAAACTGTTTCATATTTGTTTCAGCTAACTATCAAAAGAACCCATGCGTATACTGTAATACGGTGATAAAGAAATGCAAAAAACAAAAATAGTCATCGCATTGGTCATCGTAGCTGCTCTAACTCTAGCTATAGTGGGATTTGCAGCCGCCCAAATAACCTCTAACCAAACTTACAGCAATCCAGACACAAACCCTAACGCAATACAAAACGGTGGCTTCTTTGGCTGGATGGGCAGATGCTTTGGATTTAGAAGTAACCAACCCTACTCCAACCAGTATGTTGCTCCTCAAAATCCAACCAACACACAAATCCCAGCACCCAACTCAGGCAGCTACTACGGCTACGGACCATGCATGGGAAGATGGTAAAAACCACTCCCTTCTCCAGAACATTCCCTTTTTTAACGTTTTAAGTTTGTTTGTTAGATTTTATTTTTCTAACTTCTTTAAGAATTTTCTTTAAAATCTCTTCATCGCTTAAAATTCCTTTAGGAGCTTCAACAACTTTCTTCAATGGGATTGGAACACGATCCATACGGTAAGCGGTGCCTTCAGCTTCTATGCCTACAAACGCTGAAGGAAAAACTACATCAGCCATCAAAGAAGTAGCGTTCATATGCGGGTCAATGACAATGAGTGGATTTTTTACAAGATGTTCAACCGCTTTTCTTGGAAAATTGGACACAGGATCCGAGGCAACTACTAAAGCTGCATCTGATTCTTGATTATTGAGAATATCAACAATTGAGGTTTCTCCAGGATTATATTTTGGGTAACCAAGTGAAAAATCAACAGCGTAAGGATAGCCACTTTGCCAAGCTAAAACGATGTTTGAGCCAGCGACGTTGAAATGTCCTCTCATTGGCATGATTACAAATTTTGTATGTGCATTAAGATCCCGAACTAGTTGGATTGCTACTTCTATGTTTCGCGATTTGCCCTCGGACTGAGTTAAACCCATGCCGAAAAAGACTACGCCAAATTCACAGTTTACCAAGGCATCTGCAATTTCTTGCAAAAACTCAACAGGAACCCCTCCAACTTTGTCACCGTCAAGCTCTTGATCCTTAATTAACGCCCGCAAGGCCTGCATAAGTTCAAAGTCTTTGTTAGGTTCAACCTGAACAAAATAATCCGCCATTGATGCCGTCATAGTTTTACGCACATCTATTACGACAAGTTTGCGTCCTTCTTTACTAAGAGTCTGCGGCACCCCACTTACTTCACAACTTGGCAAGTGAACATGCGGAGTGAATGTAACGAATCCTCTTCTCAGAGCACTCTCAACTTTCTTTTGACCAGCATCAGCTTTGAGTTTTTCTAGAAAAGCCTTCCATTCGCTCTCCTCAAATCTTCCTTCAGTGAAACTGGTGTATCTTTCCAGATGCCTTGGATGTGCACTCCATGGATCGCAGCCCCAATAGATGATCAGATCAGCTCGGTGTCTAATCTGCCCCAAAGTACTCGTAGGAAGACCAACTTCCTGCATACCTAAAATAGAAGGCCCATGACACACTGTCGAGGTATTATCGAGAACCCCGCCAATCTCTTCCGCCAATTCAACGCCCATTCGCTGAGCCTCGCAACTAGTTGAACTCCAACCATACAATACAGGGAAATTCGCATTGACTAAAATCTCAGCAGACTTGTGCACAGCCTCTTCGAGAGAAACCTCAACAAATTCACCGTCTTTTCTTATTAAGGGTTTTTGAACCCTATGGTGACAACAATAACCCAAGAATTTGGAGTTGCTAAGGGCACAACCATTTTTCATACTAATTATTTGGTTATCTTTTACTGTTAATTCGATATCGTCACATAAGCATCCGCAGACAGGACAAGCCACGAATTTCACTATTGACAAGAAATCCAGCCTCCAACATCATTAGTTACTAACTTGGGTGAACCCTTTCCTATTTCTAGATGACGAAACATTCTAGGATAATTCTCACCGATAAGAATAAAAACCTAAGTCTTCAATAAATCAAGTAAGCGTTTTTTCATCGGTAAAAGCTTTATTTGAGGTGATTTTGTTGAAAAAATTCATGATATAGTCGAGCTCACTTTTGATATCTGAGTCTTCAATAGTTTTAGAAAATATTGCTTTATAAAATGGCTGAATATCAGGATATGAAATTCTCAAATTATCCCCTATCAATTTCACAAGTTTTAGATTAATAAAGCAAGCGATTGGGTAAGCTGGTAAAAACTTGAAAACCAACCATACCTCTTATCGCTCATGGCATAATTATCATGGGATTTACCAACATAATTCTTAATTATCTTAGAAATATTTGCAAGTGTTCTACTGCTTTTTAATAACGTGTGAATTTCGCGCATAACTGTTTGCTTCTCTTATTTCCTTTTTTGTCAGGCTAGCCCTAAAATGCTAAAATCAATCAAATGATGGTAAAAATTCGTGAAGAATTTTTTCTTTAAATCTTGCACTATGATGCTTAAAATAAATTTAAGCCAAAAACAAAAGGAATACCTAAAAAAACTCTAAATCAAGAAAACAAGTCAAAATATCTTGAACAAAAAAGTGCTTCGAGAACCAGAGAGAAGCTAGGTAACTGCGAAAGTTTTAAAGCACGTGATGCGCCTTAACTTTCGGCGGTGGATCTTAGGCGGTGGGGTAGGGGTCCATTGTACCGTAAACCCTCTATACGACGGGCTGACATCTGCGGATGAGGCGTCGAAGGCCGCATGGATCTTCATTTCCGAAACATTGACTATCCGTCCTTTGGGGCTGGCGGTCAATGAGCTGCTTCCGTAGGGGAGTTGCTTCATTGTTCACCAGGCGAACCTGGCTAGGCTCGGGAGAGAGCAACCTAAGTTTGGACGTTATGCGCTCAAGGGGGTGCGGGTAAGAGCGTAGGACTTGAGGTTTCCAGACGGAGTCTGGGCGTCAAACCGCAGTGGTCCACCGCTACTAAATTCTTTCAGTTATTTCCCCGATTTATTTGATTCATCGAAGCTTCTCTTGTACAACGCCTTGTCAATTACCCTCACATCGAGATTTTGCTTAGCCGCAGTCTTTCTAATTGCCAAAAGCAACTTCAAATAATTTTGAGTCGTTAACAAGTTAGGCGGAGGATTCCCAAGCAAAGCCTTCCAGACAGCTAAATCTAAGATGCAATATTGCTTCGGATCAAAAAACGCAAGGATCACACTGGCCAATACTGGATTGACGCCTTCAAGAAGAGTTAAACAATTCATTCTATACCCATCTTCGCAAGAAGGAATACTGAGAGCTTGACCTGAAAGACGACTAATAGTCGCCTCATCATTTCGAGCAACCAACACCAAAACACGCGCCTTCTTATCTAGCTCCTCTCGAAACTTCCACTCAACAACCGCCGCCAAATCGCTGCACGTTAAAACTTTGGCTTTTCTGAATTTAGCGCCTAACTCACGTTCCCTCTGAGCTTGCCAACCGAAACTTTTATCGTACTTGCGACTCCACATCAAAAAGGCGGCTTTATCCACAAAATTCACCTACACTCCATAATTAAAGTTGCTTCCATTTTTGCCTTTGCCCAAAAAATATTAAAAACAAATTAAGAAAAGATTTAAGGAATTAGTTTTGATCTACTAGATGCGCTGTTCCATCGGGGCAATAAACTTTTTCATCCTTGTTTACACGCTTGTAGCGTTCACTGCATATGTGCAGAAGCGTGCAACCGTCGCAATCTCTACTTAACATATTTTTCGCCTCCTATTGGGGCATTGACGATCAGTGAAATTGGCTTATAAAATTATGTAACATGCATATGTATACGTAAGGTGCGGTGGAAAGTTTGTTAGCGCCTCTTGATATGCGCGGTACATGTTTTGTAAACTATGCAGTCTTCCGAGCAGGGAATGGCTGTTTTGGTTTGACAATCCAAAATAATGGTTGCGTTCAAGCTTAGGTCACCTTCCAAAGCTGCTCTTAGCATGCATTTTGCACGGAAACGGGCATACCCCATAAATATAACAAGTAAGGCAATTGTGCCTGAACATGCCAAATTCACCTTTTTATTTTGCTCTAAAAACATAAATTATAGCTAAGAATATAAATCGATTTGAGAAGAGTTCACAATTATTAAGAAAAACTATGCACAATACCAAATAAAATAGCAAATACTGGACAGTAATTATTAGAATAACAAGTAAAACAGACAAAAGGCTAAAAGACATTATTGCAGATTTATGATTTCTTTGATTAATTTGTTACTTTTTTCTGCCTGCTCTTAAGAGATCTATGAGCAGACCAACATTTACGGCAAAACACGGGTCGATCTGGATGGGGTTGAAATGGTACCTCACATTCGCAACCGCAATCGCTGCAAACTGCATTGTAAACTATTTCTTTATGAAATTGCTCAAACAAATGATAATTTTTGAGACGAGGCCACCCTGTTTTTGCGTAACGCAGCATTTCAGGTCTGTCTTTTAGCCAACGCATCATATGGAAGAAGCTTTTGCCACGTTTTTCTTCACGTTCAGCTAAAGGTTCGTAACCTAAGTTGCGAATTTCGTCTAAGTAAGCGATTTCCACTAATCTTTGAGCTTCCCCAACAACTCTTACACGCTTAACGCGGTCTTGACCGTAAAATTTGGCAAGCTCATCAGCTGCAACATCAAAAATGCAACCTTGACAAATATGAATTTCCTCATCCGGCTTTACATTAAAATAAGAAAGAAGCTTAGAAACAATCCGTGAAGACTCTTTTAGGTACTCTTTTTCTCGAAAAATATCTTGATAGAATCTGACGTCTATAAGGTCGTACCTAAATTCGCTCGTTTCTTCTCTGTACGCGCCGACTACAACTCCATAAAGCAAGTCGCCGCTGCCTGCGTCATCAACTACAACTGTCAAATATCATTGTCCTTCTATATCTTCCTCAATCCAATGCTTTTTTCTTGTATAAAAATCGTCCTCTAAAGATGGAATATTACTAAGCAATGCACCGCCTAAACCTTGTTTGCCGATACTAAAGGTTGCTTAAAACTTTCGGCAGAACTGCTAAAGTGCTGAGGACTCCTTTTTTCCCAAGACGCAGCTGCCTCTCTCCCCTAAAAACGCAAACATGAGCATTCCTTATCTCAATATTTTCTCCAACATTAATAGAATTAATCTGGCCTTCCCACAAACAGAGCTTAATCTTTCCAGTTTCATCCTGAACTAAAGCATTAACAACCATCACAGTATTGCCAAACTGCGTATGAACCTGCACCGGCTTAGGAATCTCAAGAACCTCAGCCTTAACATTAACTTTTTTCATGCCAGCTCTCAAATCATTTACTGAAGTGAAAACCGACTCAGTATTTTGTTTAGCTATTTTTTTACAGATTTTGTCTGTGCTCATCCAACTTTCAAAAGGATTATCCTTTCTCAGCAAAAATTGTTCATCAACCCTGAACTGAGCAACAGCATGATTCTCTTTTTTAATCAGGAAAATTATCTCATCTTTGACTTTGCCTCTATATTCAACCGCAAGATTGCCACAAACAGCGTTTTCATTATTCTTAGCTTTAATTAGGGCTTGAAAAATTTCAGAGGGATAAATGTTATGTTTCACTGAAAGAAGAGCAATGTGCTCCCCTAAGGTCGATTTTTTCTGTCTCAAATTCCCTCTCACTTTCATGTAATTAACGCGAGAAAAAGCAAGTTCAAAGTTAAATGTACTTTCTCTCTAATTATCGAATGCCTACATAATATCAATGGTACCTATATTAGTCTGACTATAAAAAAATTGTTTTTAGGCAGTTTTGAGAAAAATTTAGAATATCTTACAATGAAAAATCTCTTCCAATACTTGTGGGCAATTTAGGATTCAACGAGCACACAAATTCAGAACTGTAAGCAAGAAAAAACACAGACACCAAAATAAAAAACACACCTGTTGTCCGTTCTTCAATTAATTGGATACAAAAATCAGAGAATAAATGCCGTTGCCCCTGTTGTATAATGTTTAATGTTCCAAATGGAAGCATTCAATTTATAAGGATGGACTACATGATTAAAGCTCTGTGTAAAAGCAACTTTTACACAGCAAATATAGTAGGAGTTGAAATAGCGAATGTATAACAACAGA
>Ga0326726_10001214_pt1 | contig 24021 bp, 36 predicted proteins | sample MHFenrmetagenome_2_FD_207603 | JGI IMG/M metagenome (GOLD analysis project Ga0326726, IMG submission 207603) | Lab enriched peat soil microbial communities from Michigan Hollow, Ithaca, NY, United States - MHF15MN | ecosystem: Environmental > Terrestrial > Soil > Wetlands > Peat | place: USA... | reverse complement strand
ATGCGAACAAAGACTATCGCAGGTTGGGAAATTATGCCTACCGAGTCAACTCAGGCAATCGCAGCAAGTCTGCGGCGGTCAATGTTATGGCTTGGATACCTCTTGACCGGCGATGAAGATGCCGCATTGGTGCCTCGAACAATGATGCTTGACAACGGAAAGGCATTTAAAAGCAAGTATTTCTGTGGGCTCGGAGATAAAACGCTTGAATCATCAGGCGTTGCCGGGCTGTTTGATGAGCTGCGGCCGTATGGATTTAAGGGTGTGCAGTTTGCTCGTGCATATCACGGTCAAACTAAACCGGTTGAGCGGTCATTTGGCATGTTTGCTGAGCTGGAACGCAGTGTGTCGTCTTACACCGGTACCTCTATTGCTTACAAACCAGCCCGTTTGATGCGAGGTGAATTTCTCCACCGCGACCTTGCCGAAATCCTACAGACCAACGTTGTCCCAACTCTTGAAGAGGCTCATTATCTCGTTGCGCTTTGGGTGCATGAGCATCATCAACGAGAAGGAAAGCAGAGCCGGTACCTGAACGGAAAAAGCCATTATGATGCGCTTGATGAGGGATTTGAGAAGCTCAGGGAGAGTGATGATTTGGCTGGGAGGATTATATCGGGTGATGAGCTGCGGTTTTTGATGATGCAAGAGGTAACAAGGAGCGTCAAAAGGAACGGTATACGGTTGTTTGACCGCTGGTTTTTGTCTCCGGAACTGCACGACCTGGCTAAAGGTGAAAGAGAACTTGTTGTGCGGTACGATCTCGACAGGATGGACAGGATCGCAGTCTATCATCCCAACGGTGAATATTTATGTGTTGCTACAGAATGGTGCCCGGAAGGTGGTGTGCATCCTCAGGCAAGGCTGTTGGGATCGAAAGAGGATCAAGAGGCTTTTGCTGCGGTTGCAAAACAGCAGGCAGAGCTGCGTAATGGGACGAAAAAGAGGGTGCGTCAGAGTGTGCTTGCTGCTGCGAAAAAAGGGTTTGGTGATTTTGTTGGTCGCGAGGTTGCGCCTGATGTTGCTCGACTCAGAGCAACCGCTGATGCTGAACAGCTCCGCCGTGAACAGGCTGCGCGGAAACGAACAGGAACGGATGACAATCTGGAGATCCCTGCGGAGTACATCCTTCTGCCTGACGCGGTTTCGGAGGAAGAGGATTTCGGGAAGAAATATGGGATGAGTAAGTACGATTTATGGTAAAAAACCCGGAGTGTTGGCGCACTCCGGGGGCAGAAAAAAACCAAAACGAAAGAACAATGGAACAAGAGCAATGTAAAGGGTCGGGAGCGATTCCGCAAGTACCGGAGGGACTTCGCAAGGAGTTACTCGGGAAAATGACCAGACTGGGCCTGAGCCAGCGGGCAGTGTCGACTCAGATCGGTGTGTCGCATTCGGCTTTGTCGACCTGGCTATCCGGGACCTACAAGGGCAGCTCGGAGGCGGTCGAAGAGAAGGTCAGGCAGTGGATGGACAGGCGCCGCGAGGTTGCCGATTCGGAGATCCCTGAGGATGAACGGTTCCCTTCGACAGTTGAGACGGAGGTGTACAAGTCGGTGACGTCGGCGCTGCGGTCGTGCCATCTGAAGGGGAAGATAGGTGTTGTGACGGCGGCGAGCGGCAGCGGGAAAACTCGCTCGGTAAAGGAGTATGTATCGCGGAATGCAGGTGTGATGATGATCGAGTGTCATCACTCTTTCCCGGCACGTATGGTGCTTGGTGCTATCGCTGCGTCGTGTGGGATCGAGATGCACGGATCGATCCATGAGTTGCTGGTGTCGGTGTGTGACCGGCTGCGTGGATCCGGGCGTATGCTTGTCCTGGATGAAGCGGAGCACCTGAAACCGCCGGTGCTCGATGTGGTACGACGGCTGAATGACTGGTCAGGTATCGGAATCGTGTACGTCGGACTGCCCCGTTTTATGGCGTCGCTGCAGTCGTTGCGCCGTGACTACGAGTATATATGGAACAGAGTGCGGGTCAGAGCGGGGATCGAGCGGTCTGCAGATGTTGAGATCGGCGATATCCGGAAGTTGCTGGAGCTGATGCTGCCGTTGCTGGACGATGGTGTGGTACGGGCGTACCATGCGCGCTGCGGGGGCGACGTCCGGAAGCTGGAGGCGCTGTATTACGGAGCGCTGAAGGCTGTGCGGCAGAGCGGGAAGTCGATGACGCCAGCGCTGATAACGGCGGTGGCGAAACAGCTTGAGATGGAGGTGGCAGCATGATACAGGTAACGGAACAAGGAAAGCGTCCGGCTCCGGTGAGGATGTTGACGGGGTCAGGGCCACACGCGGTGTGCCCGGTGTGCGGAAAGCTACATTTTGTTCGGACGGTTGCAGGAAAGCATATGCCGTGCGAGCTGGAGCTTGCGATCGGAAATGACCAGAAGACTCTGGTTACTCATGATGGTCGAACAGTGCGAAAAGCGTCTGCGGAGGTGTCTGGGTATGAGCCTCACTGGGGGTACTGCGTGCGAGGCGAAAGCAGGCCGGACGGGATGGAGATGAGTTCAAGAGGAGGTGCGATATGAATATACGGATTAAGCCGATGTTAACGGAGGCGGTGAAGCAGCTCATCGATGAGCTGAAAGTATCGTTTCCGGTTGACGGGTCGGAGGCGCAGGTGCTGCTGACAAATGCGCTGATATCTCCGGAAGTGATCAGATGTGTGAGAAATCAAGTACAACTTAATCAGATGGAGGATGACTCATGCAAATAGGATCAGTTTTTGTGGCGCTTTGGGTTATATGCGTCTGGGCGGTTTTGCTGTACAATTTGCCGAAGTTTTGGGGCTGGTATGGCGAGTTGGTGATTCCGGTTTTTGCTGAGGTTGCGGACCGGTTTGGATGGGTGGTGATTGCTGTATCGAGGTGGATTGGCCGGGTTGGTCAGCGGGTTTTTGTTTCTGGGATGAGGATCCGGATTGAAGTAAAAAGGATGGGAGGTGTGAGATGATGTACGGTATCGATCACGCAAAGATGGTAGATAAAGCAGTAAATGATCTGCTGCAAAAGGAGTGGGAAGTGAGAGAAACGAAAACAGCTTTCCGGATATGTGTGGTCGGAACGCCGGATAGCGCAGGATGTCTGGCGTCAATAACGATCAGGGAGGGGAAGAAAGATTTACAAAGGGCGATTGCCTACGCTATAGCATCGTTGCCGAAAGTCATAATTCGAGGCGAGGAAGCAATCAGGAGCGTTGATGCGCTTATGCAGCAACAACCAAAGGATATGTGCATCCCTATAACAGTCGCTGCATTCCTCACTCGGATTGACATGGGAGGTGATTTAAGATGAGTAAAAAAAAGAAGGGAGTGGAGGCTTTGGTGATGCTTCCGGAGCTGTTTAATACGGCGGTTGATTCGCGGGTGGTGATGGTTGATCAGCACCCGGTGAAGGGTGTGGCTTGGGACCCGAAGAAAGGGCTTTGGAGGGCATATCTGCACAAAGGGAAGAAGCAGGTCTATCATAGCTATCACGAGCAGAAGGAGTATGCTGTTGAGGCAAGACTTGCAGCGGAGGCCAGGTTTGGTGATACGGCCGTACCGAAAGAGCTGGAAGCAAAACCGGGGATGTTCAAGCGGTTTAACCGGGCTCCGAAACTGACGGACCGGTTTGGTTCGATTATGAGTGTGAGTATGGTGGCGGACACCTTGCACCTCAAGCTGCGCAAAGCATCAAACGGGTGGAGTGATGATGATCAACGGCGGCGTTCGCCATTGCGCACAGCGGAGAGGGCTGAGTTTGGGCGCTCTTTCGGAATGCTGCTGGCGCTTGGTGAGTACCTCATTATGACGGGTGATTTAAGGGTTCCCGATATCAAGGCCGGGATGGCTACACAGGCGCTGGTGTTGGGCGGATCGGAGAAAGAGTATCAGGAATAAAACAGGGGTAAAAAATGGCGATATCATCAGAGCAGTGGACGGTTATCAATACGAAGCTGCAGAACCAATTTGCGGTCGTGCAGTTTGCCCTTGATGGACGAAAGATCACTGTGCAATGGAGGCGGTCATCGCAGACAAGGATACAGTATTCTTTGTTTGTCTTTATTGATGAGAAAATCAGGATCTCTACCGGATGGCCGTCGCATGGTGATTATGACAGTTTTGTTAAAAAGGTCTGGAGGAAAAAGACTTGTACCACATCACTGTTTAAAAAACAAGATCTCAACGGAAAAAGTAAGCGCCAGATTGCGATTATGAACAAGTTAAAGAAAGAGTACCCAGACACGGTTATGGTGTGGTATGAGCCTTTTTTTTCGTCATCGTCAACTTTTGTTAATCAGTTTAAAAAGCTGGAAGGATTGGAATATGTGCAACCGGAGAATAACCATGGCTGAGATTAAAAAACCGGGTTTGCCGCCGATGATGGTGCGGAGGATCATGACTTTGCAGGGGTTGTCGGGGATATCGGAGGAGGAATACAGATCGCTTTTGTGGGGGTATGAGGTTGAGAGTTGCAAGGATTTGACGATTGCTGACGCGCGGAAGGTGATCGATTTTTTGCAGGGTCTGGCTGGTAAAGTGCCGGAGAAGCGGCCGGTGCATAAGAGGTATGATGATCTTGGTCGGCGGTCTGGTGAGATGGCGACTCCCAAGCAGCTCAGGATGCTGGAGGCTATGTGGATGGATGTAACGTCGCAGAAAAATAGGGTGAATGCTTTGGAGGCTTACCAGGTGTTTTTGCATAACCGGTTTAGGATTTTAGTGCCGGAACATATTGAGAAAGATCAGGTGGGGAAGATCAAGATGGCGCTTGAGGCGATGCGGGTGCAGCGGGCAAAGTAATTTTTGATGTATATTCGAGGATAACTCACAAAAAAAGGAGGGTAATATGGACAAAAGATTTTTGCGGGAGCCTGAGCTTCCTGTGAGTCGTGGTAAATCTGGTGGTTATAGGGGTATGTTGCTGTTGTCCCTGGTTACCGTTGCGCTGTTTATTGCGATGCGATCAATGGATGATGCTCCGGTTGTTACTGCTCCGGTTTCGGTGCAGAGGTCGTGGGTTGATCGGGATGAGTCGCTCGGGGCGTTTGTGTTTGCTCAGATGGCCGTAAAGCAAAGCTTGAAAGCACCATCATCTGCAAAGTTTGCTGAGACGATGAGGGATGATACGAGCGTTAACCGTGAGGGTCAGGTGTATACCGTGGTGTCGTGGGTTGATGCTCAGAATTCTTTCGGCGCGGTGCTGCGGAAGGTGTTTGCGGCGAAGGTTGAGCAGGTGTCTGATGGTCGTTGGAAATTGCGTGAGTTGTCGTTTGTTGAGTGAGGATGATTTTTTAACAGCAAAGAGCCCCGGTAACACGGGGCTTTTTTGTTGTTTGAACGGGGTCAGAAAAGGCTGATCTGCTTGCGCAAGGGCTGGTTGAGCCTTGAGTATATCTGTCGGTCGCTGAGGTTGAGCTGCCTTGCGATTGATCGAACGTTTTCGCCTCGTTCGAGTGCGCTGAGGATGTAGGCCTGTTTCTTGTCAGCCTTGGGGTAACTGGGAATGTATGGCTGGCTTTTTTCGAACTCTTTCCAGACTAGATGCGCCACCTGCTCGCCGGCGTGCTTGGCTATGAATGATATGAGTTCGTTGGGTTGTGCGCTGGACATGATTGTGGCGTTGAGTGCATGGGATATCTATCCATAATGATTTTTATGTGCACTCGCAAATTTTTCGTCATTTTTTCAGGGCTTCAATGATGATATCGCTGATTTCATCATGGTCGTCGTCGTGAATGCCCCAGACGGGACGAGCCGGGAAGCGTGCCTTGACGCGGTCTTCTTCCCACTGGTGAAACTTGAGGTATTCGACCGAGGTGAGGGTCAGTTTGCCACCGGCAACGTCGTAGTCGAGGCTTTGGCGGAGCTGGCCTCCGGCAACCAGGATGTGACTGGATTTCTTGTACTTGCGGAGCTTGGCGGAGGTTGTGCTTTCGGCAAGGGGTTTGTATGGCGGTCGACCGCCAGCATCGATGGTTCGGACTGCACTTGAGACGAAGACGGTGCCTATGTCGCGCAGGACGCTGTGCGTGCGCAGGATGGCCTGGCATCTGCGGGGAAACTGCTCGATGCTATTACGGGCCTCGTCGAGGCCGCGAAGAGTGACTCGAACGAACTGGTTCATGATGTTGTCGTCTTGGGCTTGTTGTAGTAGTTGGCGGTGGATTGCATGGCTCCATCGGGATTGTTTGGATGCCTGATACGGATAGCGAGCTGCTCGTCTTCAGGGATGAGCAGCCATGCTTGCTGCCGAAGGGGCAGGGCCATGAGTTCCCAATAGAACCGGGCGGCGGTGCGGATGTCTTCGTCGGAGAGCTTTGGTGGTATGGTACTAAGGAGCGTCCGGGCGGTCAGTTTGGCGGTGTGGAGTTCGTTGAAGACACGGGAAAAGGTCTGCCAGGCTTCGTCATGCGTCGGCAATGGCTGGAACTTGTTCCCTGAGGCGAAGGTGGTTCGTTTGATGGCGATGACCCAGGCGTCAAGCTCGGCAATTGATATTTTTGCGCTGTGCAGTAAATCGAGGATCCCTGCGTAGGGTTCTCCGTCGATGCCGGCAGATTTAACGCTGGCGTAGGTTTTGAGCTTGGTGCGCTCGATGGTTTGCAGAGCGGCGGTGATGTCGTCGATGCCTGCACATGTGGTGTAGCGCCTTGCGATGTTGAGGGCATGTGCTTCGGTTTTGGCGCTGAGGCTGGCGATGGCCTCGAAACGCTGCCGGTGCACGATCAGTTTGGCGACGAGGTCTGGTCTGGTGGCAATGGTGCTCATAGGGTCTGTGTTGTTGTGGTTTCGGTATTGACGTCGACTGCGGCCACTTTGCGCAGCTCGGCGATTTTATCGAGGATCATCTGGGCGCGTACCGCATCGAGGCGGTTGAGTTTGTCCTGCAGGTAGGTCTCGAACAAGTGAATCTTGTCGCCGATGAACTCAACGTTGCCGAGCTGGGATTGCATCTCCGGGGTGACGGTGTCGGGACCTGTGATGCCTCGTTTTTTTGCCTGGAGCTTGCTGACCGGAATGGATCTGCATCGGCAGTTGAATCCAAGTGGTGGATAGTACTGCTGATCGTCAGTCTTGAAGATTTTGCCGTCCAGGGCGCGGTGACCAGCGCGGACGCGCTCGTCGTGGGCTGTCGAGTATTCGTAGAACGGGAAGCGGTCGGAAACCTCCAACTGCTTGGCATAGCTGCCGGCGCCGTAGGCCATGCTGCTCTCGGTGCGGTAGATGGTTTCAGCCTGCCAGCTCCCGAGGCGGCTGTAACCGGAATCATCAAAGACCTGGTTGACGTTTTTGCGCCAGTCGCGGTAGCTCTGGCCAGTGTCGAGGGCGTCGGCAAGCGAGGTCTTGACGGCATCCGAAAGATCGGAATCGGTGATAATGGCGCTGGCGAAGGCTTTGAGCCGGTGGAACCGTGCGGCTTCCTTGTTTCCCCAGCTCAGATTAAAATCTTTGCTGGCGAAGGTCGTGGCCGTACCGGATTCGCTCCGATCGATACTATCGACCTCGTTTTGCTTGTCGCTATAGCCGGTTGACCATGCATCGTTTAACACCTGTTCAAGAGCTGTTGACCAGGCAGTAATAAAGGATATGTCGGGTGCGGCCGCTCGAAGGTACTCCTCGGCGGCCGTCATGCTTTTTTTTTGCGGTCCTCCGTGGCGTTGAGGAGACTGTCGAGTCCGCTGCCGTATCCAGACTCCGGTCGTGAAGCGAAGGTTGTTGTCGGTGTTGCCGGGATTGCCGGCTCAAAGTCGCCGGGCTCGTAGCCCCTGCGGGTAAGGAGCTGCTCGGTAATTTTCATCCCACTGGCGGTCGAGTAGGTGTTGTCAATATCGGCTTGCTCTTTAGTGCTGAGCGCAGTCTTTGAGAGGACAAAGTTGATCTGCTCGGTATCGCTGCCGGGAACCTTGTTGATTTCGAGGATCCAGCGGATGAGCTGGTTCATCGCGTTCTCGGCGAGCTTTTTACCGCTGGAGAGGGCTTCGCCTCGGATATCGGCTCCTGTTTCGGAGCTTGCGCGGGCTCCGACGTCGTTGAGCTGCATACTCAAGTCAGTGCCAAGCCACAGCTTGTTTATTTTCGTGATGACTGACGTCTCGAATGCGAGGTAGACGTCACTGCTGCTTTTTCGCCCTTTATTTTCGCGTTGTTCCGCCTTGACTCCGTCGTAAAGCACGCAGACACCACGGCGGCGCAGGGTCGATATGGCCGCCTGGACTCGGTTTATATACCCTTGGTCAGCGTCTTTGTTGACGTAGGCGATCCAGTGGTCTGACCCGTCATCTTCCAAAAACTGGAGATGCCATTCAAAATTGCTGTAGAGTCCCTGGACGTACCAGTAGATTGTGTCAAGCAGTCCTTTGCCGTAAGGATTGAGGTAGGTCGGTTTATGCTGAACGACGAGAAACTTTCGCGGCCAGGCTTCGTCGACAACGATGCCGTTGGGCTTCTCCTTGGTGATGAGGAGGAGCTTTCCGCAGTTGTCGAACTTAAACCACTTGCGGGGCTTCTCAACGATCTTGTACGGCAGCGTGGTCGAGCCGTCTTTGTACCAGAGCACCTCGCAGACGGTGTAGCCGTACTCGCGGGCGGAGACGAAGCTGCTGCATGCCTCGGGAATGTCGATCGGCTCGAATGCTGCTTTGAGCCAGGCGGAACGGGGACCTTCCTGGGTGGATTGGCTAAGGTCCCAGGTTAGAGCTTTGATGCCGTCGTGGAAGTTGCCACTGGCAGACGCAACGTCGGGATGCGCCTGTGTCTGGTCGAAGGCGTCGATAATTTTGCCGATGGTTTTGAGGGTCGTGCTTGGGTTTGGCATAGCCTCACTGATGGCGAGAAGCCCTTCGACGAGGGAGTTTGTTGCGACGTCTCCGGTCTGTGGCGGCGCAGTGCTGAGCATGGGATTGCCGTATTTGTCGAGGATCATGAGTGGAACTGTCTGAGTTGGTCGAGGAGCGAGTCTCCAAGGCTGGGGTATCCTGCAGAGCTGGATTCGGCGGCCTCGATGAGAGTGTCGAGGCTGACGATTGATCCTTCGGCGGCATGCACACCGAGCGAGATCGCAGTGTAGAAGTCACCGTGACTGTTTTCATCGCTGTCGTTGGTTCCTGCGACGTAGCGGGTGTTTCCGGAGTCGGTAGTTTCTTTTCTGATGCTGTGAAAGTCGTCTCGGACGGTGTCGTCTGACGGAAATCTGAGCAACTTGTCGAGCATGAGGCGCAGACAGGCGTAGGCAAAGATTTCTTTAAGCTTGTTGGTGGCGTCAATGCGTTCGACGGCGTATTCCCCGTGCTGCTCCTGGAGGCGCTCACCGGTTTCGTTGCCCATACCTCGGTTGTCCACACAGACTCGATGGAATCGCCGTGTCTTGATCCAGATTGATGCGCAGTCCTGTTGTGCCTGGTATCGGAAGTCGTCGAGGGCGGCGATGGCACGAACGATACGGATGCCGGCTACTACCTCAATAAGAGCAAGCACGGTGTAGTTGACTTTACGACCGATGTCCATACCGAGATAAAAGGCTCCTGTGCCGAGTATTTCAACGGCAAAGGCAACCTTTTTAAACCAGGCAATGGCTTCTTGTTCTTGACCTTGGCCGGTAAATTTTCTGACGCCGTCGTCCGAAAAAAACAAAGCCTCGTCGTATTCACATGAGACGATCAGGTCATAGCTGTAAAAGGATCCTGCTTCGTCTTCAGGAATGCATCGGTATTCCTGATTCATTCTTCGAACACCTTCCTCTCGTTCGAGGTTGGCAATCCAGGCTTTGCGTTCTTCAGGTGTGAATGGACGCTTGTAGATTTTTTCGAGCAAGCCCTCTTCGACTGCTCGGTCAATGGTAATGGAGATCAGGTTCCAGTCGTCTCCAAGAACTCCTTTCTTGAACTTGACGATCAGCTTGTTGAATTCGCTGTTCTTGCCTTTGTGCGTGCTGCAGAGGGTAAACGGGAATCGCCACATCCTCGATGGAAGGATAGAGTCGAGCATCTCGGACTGTTGCTTGTGGATGGCAAATTCGTCTGCAATCTTGTAGCCGCGCCAGCCGCGAAAGGCGTCTGCGTTGCTGGAGAGAGCGACGATTTCAAGGCCGTTTGCAAAGCGGATCCCGTAGGTGCTGACGTCGATCTCCTTGCCATCGGCATTCTCTACCTTGACGCTGCTCTCGAAGGTGCTGTCGGAGACGCTCTTGATAAGCCGGTCGAGTTTGGCCCAGTTGGCGGTGTCCTGTATAAATTGTTTGGCCAAAATCTTGGTCTTGGTGGCGAAGTAGGTCGAGTATCGCCCCTCCTTGCCAGTCCATTTCTGGGACTTGTAGGCGAGTGCCCAGGACAATCCTTCCTGCCTCCCCTTCTCGACTAACTGGGCGATGTGCTCGTCGTCAATTACCTCTTGCTGATATTTCAGGAAGACTTTCGACTCGACCACTTTCGAGTGGCCAGCAAGCTCCTCGGGATGTATGGCTTTCCGGGTCATGCCAGGCCGAGCCTTATGAGCGTTTCCTGCATCTCCTGGAGTACCTGCTTCTGTTGAGAAAGTGTCTCTTCGGTAACGCCGGCGGCTGGTTTGGTGGTCGTGACGGTCTCTTCGAACTTCTGCATCCGGATAAGTGCCGGGGTCAGCTTGCCGATGAGGTAGAGCTGTGATTGTGAAGGCTCTGTCCCGCCTTCAATGCTGGAGACCGTGTTGTCAATGAGCTTGTCGACGAGCTTGTGGAGCTTCTCAGTCGTTGAGGTTTGCAGGGCGACGGTCTGATCGCGCCGGGCGTCCCAGTTTCCGTCTCGCCTCCAGTCGCCGATGGTGCGTTCACTGACGGGGAGCTGCTCAGCGATGTCGGCAACGCTCAGGTGGTCGTAGACGAACAGTTGTTCGGCGATCTGGTAGTATTGGGCTTTCTTGGCCATAGTATCAGTATCAGTATCAGCTATACAGCTCGTCGCGGAGCTTATTGATCTGGGTGTCGATGACACCAATTTCAACGACGATCTCGTGCAGTTCGTCGGCGGCTGTTTTCAGGCCAAGGCTATCGATGCTGCCAGAGTCACCATCGGTGTAGGCTTTCTGCAGGATGATGATGAGCTGGTTGTCGGCCTTGATGATAAGATTCTTTCGTCGCGCCTCAAGGTCAGAGAGCTGGCCTTTTTTTTGTAGTCGGATATGGTTCATGGTTTGTTCATCTGGTGGATGCAGCGCGTCTCGAGGAGGCGCGAGGTTTTGTCGAGGAGGACGTTGATTGCCTGGCTCTGTGCCTTCATCGATTCGACGGCTTTGCTGACGACAGCGATCTGTTCCCGGTTATCCTCGAGGGCGCCCAACAAAATTTGCTGATCGTGCTCCCTGTCAGTGCGGATGGTCTCGATGATCTTGTCGTAGGTCTGGCGGTTGGTCTCGATCCGCTTTTCAGCCTCACGGGACTGACTACGGATATAGAGGATGAGCACGGTGGCGATGGTGATCAGGCCGAAGAAGAGCAGCGTAGCAATGCCGAGCTGCGCGGCAAGCTCATTCATTTCCGTCGTAACCGGAATCGTGGAGGCGGCCTCGGTGGTCGCAAAAAGGATAAGGATCATATCGTCGTTGATGGTTTGTCTGGCTCTTCACCGGACAACTTACATTGAGCATGCATTGATTATTAAATGAATGCGATTCAATGAAATAGAATTGTTTAAACGGCGGGTAACCGTCGGGTAAGTTGCTGGTAATTCGAGGGGAGATACCCCTGTTTGACCAGTTTGAACCAGTTTTATTCCGCCAATGGCAAAACCATCTTTCGGCCGTCATCTTGTGTTCAAGAGCGGCATTCATACCAACGAGGGCGACCAGGTATGGCCGGCATCACGAGTGCGTGGGGTGCTCGATGTATCGAAACGGTTGTCGCCCTCACGGATTCCGTATACCCTTCTTCATCCGTCTGATCATCTGCCAATTTTCGGGTTTGCTGATCGTGACTCGTTACAGCTTCGCGAGTTGCCGAGTGGTGAGGTAGGTATCGATATCATGCCTCTGACGTTTGCGGAGGCAGCCATTCCGGCGCTCAAGGGTCGCGGGCTCGACAAGGTGTCTGTCGGGCTCGGAAAGGATGACGAGATCGTTCATCTCGGTCTGGTGCCGAAGCCGGCGGTCAAGGGGCTTGGGAACGTATTCTCTGAGGCTGGCGAGCAGGCTTCCGCCGGTGAAATGGAGGTCATGTTTTCGTCGTCCGAGCTTGACCATCCGGTGCGGGCTGCGTTCGGCTCGATACTGCGGAGTTCTCTGCAGTGGAAAATGTCTGATATCGCGGACTGGATGCGCCGGATGCGGGAGCGTATCATCGAGCAGTCGTCTGTCGAGGAGGCAGACAAGCAGGTGCCGGCGTATCTGATCGAGTCGATTGGCTCTCCTCTGCCGGACGATGAACCGTCGGGCGATTCAGTGGGCAACCATTTTTCCGATAACTCAACTCAAACTGATATGGACGAAGAGACAAAAAACAAACTCGCCCGGCTTGATGCGCTCGAGGCGGAGAATGCTTCGCTGAAAACGCAGCGTGACGATGCCCAAAGACGGGCGGCTGATCTGGAAGATAGTGAGAGCAAGCGCAAGATCAAGGTTTTCCTGGACGGCATTGCTGACCGAGTGCCGGGGTCGATGCGCGAGCAGGTCGAGGGTATCCTTGAGGACTTGAAGGCACTGAAGCCGAGGACGTTCGCGGCGGCCGACGGGACGACGATCGAAAAGAGTTCATTCGACTTGTTCAGGGAACTCCTGTCGGCGGCAAAGCCAGTTGTGGTGTTCGGCGAGGTGGCGACGTATGGCGTCGGTGCCAATGCCGACGGCGATGATAAGAGATCGCTGGAGGATCGAGCAGTCGAGGAGACGAGCGAGAGTCTTGCCAAGGGCAGCACTCGGTAAAGCTTAGCAGAAATACAACCATGATGCATGATGCCGCACCTCCCCGCCCGTCATCTGTGCGCGGTGATGCGGGGAGGTAATATTTTTATCAACAACGGAGGACTGACTTATGCTTATTGATCAGATATCCAATACGTCCAGCTCAAACGCAAAGCTGGCGATAACCGAGTTCAAAAAAAACTTTCCACTCGGCTCTTTTCTGCATTTCTTCGTCGAGGCTGGTGGAGGTGCTTCGCTGAACCATGACACAAATCTCGTGTCGCAGGGCGAGTTCCGTCAGCTCGACACGGCCTATCAGGGAAAGAAAACGGCCAGTGACAGCACAACAGATTTCCTGCTGAAGATTTTCGGTAAGCAGGTTCGGGCAGACGGTGCCCGTAGCCGTCGAGGTGTGCTTTCTGGCGGTTCCGATCCGGTCGCCACTGCCCTGGTGCGAAACCTGAAATCGTTTTCCGGAAACCTCGGAAAGGAGTTCATGGGGTATGTGATCAACGGCAACCATTCAGTGGATTCCAAGCAGTTCGACGGGCTCAGGGTACTCTGTGCTGGACTACCTGCCACGCAGACACTAACCGATTTTGGGGAAAATGGTCTGCAGGTGCTTGATGGTATCTCGGATACTGCTGTGAAGTCGCAGCAGAAGTTCATCAAGGCGCTGAGGAAGCTGATCCGCAGTGTCGGCGGCGGTGCGTCCTGTATCGTCATGGCCGAGGAGGCCGTATCGATTCTGACAACGATTGCCGACCAGGCGGTACAGATAACCGAGGATGAGTTCGGCCGTCAGATAACGAAATTCGACCGGATTCCGATAGTCGGAGGCGGGTACACCCCTGCTGGAGTCGAGAACCTGCCGTTCTCTGAAACTCTTGGCACGTCAGTGAATTGTTCATCAATTTTTGCCTTCCGTTCCGAGGAGCAGGCTTACCTGTCCATGATGACCACTCCGTACGGTCTGTATGTCGGCGAGCCGGTGGCAAACGACGTGTTCAGCGAGATCCTCGTCGAGCTGCAGTGCGATTCAGGGTGCTTCAATGATCGCTCGATTGCCTGCTTGCCAGGTCTGCGGGTCGGATGAGTATTGCCCCGTTGATCGGGGCGCGCTCGAATGGCCTTTACTTCTCAGATGCATTGCACCGTAAAGGCCCTTCTGGGCGCTTCATTAGATCGTGCCGGCTGTTCGTGTCGGGAACTGGAGAGAAAATCGTTTCTAACCATACGTAACCACCCAATTTAACAGTCTGTGTTATGAATTACCTGACGCAATCCGATCTGTTGGCCGCGATGAGTCTGCAGGATCTGATCGATCTGACTGATGATTATCGAGTTGGAGCTGTATCTGACGAGGTTCTCGATGCAGCGGAGCGAGCTGCGGTGAGTGATCTGGAGTTGTATGCAGCGAAGTACTACACTCTGCCTCTGCCGTCGGTGGAGTCGGTCAAGGCTCTGGTGATGCAGTTGATAAAGTACCATCTGTACGCTCGTCGACGTGTAGTTCCAGAGGAGGTGCAGTCGGCATACAAGCTGACGATGCGCAAGCTTGAGCAGCTCGGGCCGTCGTCACTGGGTATCCCGGGTGTCGAGCCTGAGGCTGGTAGTTCAGCGGGGATCTCGGTGAGTGCTCCTGGTCGGCGTTTTGATAACAATTTTCAGGGAGTCGAATACTGATGAACAAGCATCTACAGGCAAGTCCGGCGCTCTATGCTCTGATCAAGGAGTCGGAAGGCCTGCAACTCATCTCGTACAAGTGCCCGTCTGGCGTCTGGACGGTTGGTTGGGGACACACGAAGGGTGTAAAGGCCGGGATGAAGATCTCACTTCTACAGGCTGAAAAAATGCTGCATGAGGACGTGGCGGAAGCCGAGCGTGCTGTGAAGGAACTTGTGACGGTGTTGCTGACGCAGGGTCAGTTTGACGCACTGGTGGATTTCGTGTTCAACGTCGGTCCTGACATCGATGACGACACGATTCCCGAGGGTCTCGGTGATTCGAGACTGCTGAAGCTGCTGAATGCAGGCAATTATGGTGGCGCAGCAAAGGAGATCGACAATTGGGTATATGGCGGGAACCCTCGAAGTCGTCTGCCCGGCTTGGTCAGTCGTAGAGCCAAGGCGAGAAAGCTTTTTGAATCGAAAATGGAGGTAAAATGAAAAAACTTATCGCGTGGCTGCTTGCCGCGCAGATGGTGCTGCTTACGGCATGCAGCTCAGTCGGTGTAGTACCGAAAACGCCGAAGCAGGGGTATGTCTATGCCGTGACTGCAAACGCGTCAGTGAGGACAGCAACGACGGAGGCGCTGAAGTCCGGGAAGATTTCGGTGACGGCGGCGAAGGCTGTGTTGAAAGGAACTGACTCGGCTCGCGTACTGCTCGATGAGTCGCTTGACATCATTAATACAGATGGAGCTGCCGGCAAGATTGCCGAGGCGATTGATCTGGTTACTAAACTTGCGGAAACACTGAAATCTAACGGCGTGGAGGTGCCAGGATTATGATTGAGTTGTGGAAGACGATTGAATCGCTGATTTCGTTCGGCGGAAAGTTGCTTGGTATGGCTGGAAAAGCGGTTGCTCTGGTGCGCAAGGCGCAGGCGGAGAACCGTGAACCGTCCGAAGCGGAACTGGCTGAGGTGCGCCAGATGGATGACACAGCGAGAGAAGAACTGCAGCAGGCCATCAACGGGAAGTAAAAACGGGAGTACTCTTTTGGATTATCTGCTGAACTGCATCCACCTCGGAGACTGTTTCGGCCTGTTTCTAAATTTTAATTCGGGGAATAGTCATGGGGTTTGAAACTTATGGTGTGCTCGTTAATCCGACTGTGCCGCAAAATCCGGTTGCGTCGACGGTACTGGAGTTTCCAAATTTGAGCGCAGCTGCACTCAATGACGATCTCGTGCCGGCAATGGATGTGTCTGTCTTTAAAGTTGCTGTGCTGATATTATCAGGGACATTTGTCGGAACGGTGACTTTTCAGGCGTCTGCCGATGGGGTTAACTGGTATTCCACTGTGGGGGTACAAACGGCCAGCGGAATCCCCGCATCTCAACCATCTACGGGAGGTCAGGGATGGATCATCCCGCTATACCTAAAGTATTTTCGGGTACGGCGTACTGCTTATACTTCGGGAGTGATCACCGGATCACTGCGTCTCTCGACAGTTGAACATAATATCGATTGGCTGGTTACATCGATGAATATCACCGGATCTGTTGCTCATGATGCTGTCGATTCCGGGAATCCGGTAAAAATCGGCGGTAAAGGACGTAATGCAGATCCATCTCCAGTCCTAAACTTGGATCGTACAGACCTTTATACGGATCTGCTCGGCAAGCCGGTTTTTGTGCCAATATTCCCAAGGGCGCTGATGCTGACTAACATGATAACGTTGACGAGTACCACGGAGACAACTTTGGTAAGTTCCGGTGGTGCAGGTATTTATGTCGATATCACTTCGATTATTGTCACAAATACCTCTGCGACGGCCGTAAGAGTTGACATCAGAGACGCTACAAACGGGACGGTAAGGATCTCCGTAATGGCACCAGCCACTCTTACGGTTATAATCCCTATCGGAACTGCACCAATTATTCAAGCAGCTTCGAACAACAACTGGACGGCACAGATAAGTGCCGCAGTAACCGATGTGCGCATTACGGCTGTTGCCGGTAAGCGTTCAGCATAGGAGGGGTAATGTTTTACGATGTGATTAATGAGGAGGATCGTGGAGATAGCTTCATGCGAGTGACGTTTGATGTTTACAGTGTTGGACCGATTCCGGTGACACGGAGTTATGTCGATACGGATTCCGATAGTCAGGTTGACGCAATTACCCGGCATATCCGGGAGACGATTCTGCATGATCCGGATGTTGTCGTGGAGGAAAAAATTGAATGAGTCGTGCAATAATGCTGGACTCGCAACAATGAATTGAGGCACTGAAACAGTATCAATGGGACAAATAACAGACATAGAGCAGGCGTTGATCACCAGGCTGCAGGCCGAGCTCGGTGAGGATGGACCTGCGCTGATCACCAGGTCGATGGCTGGGCCTGCAGGAACTCCTGTGACAGTTCCGGTACCGATCAAGTCGTATCCGTCGAAGCCGAACGACCAAGCCCTCAAGACGCTGGCTTCTTCCGGTGCGGTGCTGGTCAGGTATTTCGGAAGCAAGTACGGGTCTCCCCGTTATCCGGAGGGCTTGATGGTACAGGACAGAGCTATGTTGTTCGAGGTGCACACGGTTTCGGAGACGCTCATCCCGGAGGCGGCTTCGTCGGGGATCTATGACATGCTGGATCTGGCCGCCCTGCGACTGATCGGACATCAGCCTGACGGGGCGTGCGGTTACATCGAGCTGGTGCAGGATGACTACGTGATGGAGAAGGGCGGAGCTTGGGAGTATGGGTTGATTGTTTCGGTGCCGGTACAGATAACGGTATCGATATGAGCCACGTTCAGTCACAGATTTTAGCGCGGGTTAAGAGTCTGTTAACTGGGCTCGCGACAACAGGGGCAAAAGTCTATCGAGGGTCGATGCATCCGGAGACTCCGGAGACTATGCCGGGGCTGTGTGTGGCCCTGGGGAATGAGACTAATGCTGGAGGGACTCTTGATGCGACGACCAAAGCGGTTGAGCTGCTGATTAAGGTTTTTGTTGCGGGTGATGATTTTGATATTTCTGCTCAGAGTTTGGCGGAGGTCGAGGCTGCTCTTTACCGTGATTCGGAGGGCGGATATTTTGACGGGTTGGCGCTTGCGGTGGTGTATGAGGGTGCAACGAGGACGTACAAGGATAGTGCTGCTTTCCGGCACACGGTAAGAGAGATTGTTTATAAGGTTGAGTATCAGACAGCCGATGGGTCGGCTGAGATTGCAATAATATAATGGAGGCTGGAAATGAAGGTTAAGGGGGTATTTCTCAAGGATCCTGCGTCCGGAGTTATGCAGCATGTAATTGATTATCCTATAGGTCATGTTTCGCGGTTGAAATCTTTAGGGTGGGAGGAGGTTCCGGATCCGGTGGCTCCGGTAGTTACGCCAGTAACGGAAAAACCAGTAACAATCAAAAGTAAGGAGAGCTAAGCTATGGGTATGCTTGGAAAAAACGCAAAAATCGGTATTGGAGCATCGCCATCATGGGTGCAGGGTGTTAGGTCGATTGAGCTCGATTATGGTGATATCGTCGTCACTGAAAGTGACAATCTTGATGACGATCCGCCGGTGGTGTATCCCGGAGGGCAGGCGGCCGCGACAATCACTGTTACCGTGGAGAAAAAGACGACTGATACAAACGGGCAGTTGGCGCTGAACACCGCTCATGCCGCAAAGTCCTTCCTTGCGATCACTGTCGCCCCGGAAGGAAGTACAACCGGGTCAACAAAACAGACAGGCAGTGCACTCGTGCAGTCTGTAGGAAAAGAGACGCTCAACAAGAAGGATATTGTTACCCGCACGTATGTGCTGAAAGTGTCCGGTGGGTTGACTCCGGGGACGTTCTCGGCTTGATTTGTTAGTGTTCAAATTGTGTTCAAATCTTATTTAACAGGTAATTAACAGGATTTTTATGGGACGGTTGATTGAAAAAATTGCGCGGATTTATGACGCTCTTCCGCTGCTCGACATTGTTGTTCCTGAGTGGGAAAATGAAAAAATATACTATAAGCCGGTGACTGGTGAACAGTATGACGTCGCGAACAATCTGCTTGATGAGAAGGCTACGGGACCACGTCGCAATGCGCAGCTTATTGTGTCGACTGCGCTTAATGCCCAGGGAGCCCGGGTGTTTTCCGATGAGGATATCGATGTCCTGATGAGCAAGGGCTTTGTTGAGACTACGGGACGGCTTGCCAGGGCGATCAGTGCTGTAACGCCATCGGCTGTTGCGGAGGGAAACTAAGAAACCAGCCAGGACTGTACACCTGGTTCTGGCTGGCTGAAAAGTTAGGTGGCCGAACTGTGGCAGAGTGGAAGCGAGAGATGACGATGGATGAGTTTGTTCACTGGAAAGAGTTTCACAAGCTCAATCAGGAGTATGAGGAGGAGGCTTTAGAGGAGGCTAAACGGCGAAACGGGAATTGATCAATGGCTTTATCATCAAACGACATACAGATTAAGGTTCAGCTCGATGCTGTGGCTGATGGTTCTGGATTCCGGGCGTTTGATGATGATTTGCAGCATGTTGGCCATTCGTCGGATGGAGCAGCTCATTCGTTTGACGGAGCTGCAGGTTCGCTCGAAAAGTTTGCGGCCGGAGCGGCGGCGATTGGTGCCGTTGTGTATGCTCTCAACGATGTGGCGCAGTCGGCTATGCGGGTTGATAAGGGTATCAGAGAGATCGGTACCCTTATGGACAATGTTACTGAGGGTGCGCTTAAGAGTATGCGTAGTGAGTTGGAGGCGATGTCTGTCGAGTTTGGACAATCGATGGATACGCTTACCAAGGCGCGGTACGATATTGTTTCGAGCGGGTTTACAGGGGCGGCTGATTCCGCGTTGCTGCTTTCGGAGAGTGCCAAGCTGGCGGTTGGTGGTGTGACATCGGTGGCGACATCTGCGGATGTTTTGACAACGGTGATCAGCGCGTACCAGCTCAAAGCTTCGGATGCGCGGGCGGTGTCGGACGATTTGTTTACGATTGTCAAGCTCGGAAAAACGACAATGGATGAGCTTGGAACCCAGTTTGGCGTGGTCGCTGCGGTGGCTGCGCCTATGGGTGTTTCGGTGCATGAGGTTGGAGCTGCTCTTGCTGCTTTGACGGTACAGGGGCAGTCAACGTCGGTGGCGTCAACGTCGATCTCTGCGTCGATTATGGAGCTATCAAAGCCGAGCAAGGAGCTGGTTGCTGCGCTCAAGCTGGCTGGTATTGAGTCAGATAATTTGATCAAGACGGGCGGAGGGTTGACGGGTGCTCTCGCATTGGTGGAAAAGGCAAGTGATGCGTCAGGGGTCTCGATTAACAAGCTTTTCCTCAGAGAGGAGGCGCTGAGGGCGATTATGCCGCTGGTTGGTACTGCGGCGCAGACTTACGCAGAGGACCTTAAGCAGATGGCTGATAATGCTGGAGCAACGGACAAGGCGTTTAGGCAGATGGCTGATTCGTCGGCATTTTTGCAAGAGCAGGCTAAAGCTGCTTTCGTATCGGTTAAAAATGAGATTGGTGATGCGATGATTAACAGCGACCTTTTCCGGGACTCGCTGGTTGGGATTAAAGATGTGTTAGCCGGGGTGACTTACGGGTTCAGCGATGACGCTACGAAGCTGGTCAGTGATATGTCGGACATGGAGCGGGCCGCCCGCAGCGTGACGATTGCGATGCAGGGTACCGGCGAAATGATCGGTTGGGTCGGCACGCAGATCGGCACGGTTGTATCGGGGTTGCCGACAATGATCGAACGGTTTGAGCGGTTTGTGAATGCAAAATTGCGACTTGGGTCGGCTGGCTTTTTGGGTAATGGATATCTCGCCCTTACGGACAAGATTGCTGCGACTGAAGCGATAAAAAAAGTGGCTCAGCCTGCGGTGGTTCCCGCAGCTCAAAAGGCTCCTCCACCACCGCCCCCGCCCCCTCCTCCTCCGCCACCACGGTCGTATCCTCGAGTCGGAACTGGATCCACCAGCTCGCACTCGCCGAGTGCATCGGCATATGATCGCGTCATAGCGGGGCTTGACGATGAACGAATAAAACTCACCTCATCAGCAAAAGAGTACGAGGTGTACCATAAAATTGTTCAGGCGGGGATCCCGCTGAATGGTGCACAGGCCGATGCTATCCGGCGGAAAGTTGCTGCGCTTGATGAGCTGGTTGCGGCGCAAGATAGCGCTGCGGAAGTATCAAAGGTGATGCTGGAGCTTGATGATCGGCTACGCAAGCAGTCTATGACTCAACAAGAGTACGCGCTTGAGTCGTACTTAAAACGGGCAGGCGTCGGGATGGATTCTGCTGTTGGGCAGTTGATCAAGAGTAAGCTTGACGACCTCTCAGAGGCAAAGCATAGCTTGCAGTCAGAGTTCGCGAAAAACTTTACAAGTTGGGTTGACACTCTTGATGGTCAGTTGACTGACCTAGTGTGGAGTGCGAAAGCCAACTTTGCGGATATAGGTCGATCATTTCTGCAAATGGTGACACAGATGGCGATACAGTCGTCCATTATCTCACCGTTAAAAGGGCTTATCGCAAGTGCGTTGTCACCAGCAGCATCTAATGTTTTTGGATCTGCAAGCGGGTGGTCACTGAGCACTGATGGCAGTGCCTACACGCGAGCTTTTGCTGATGGTGGAGTGATGACTCCGTATGGTGAGATGCCGCTCAAAAAGTATGCGACAGGCGGCGTTGTTGCTCCGACGCAGGGCGGCCAGATTGTCCGCGTCGCTGAGGGTGGACAGTCCGAAGCAATAGTCCCGCTGCCAGACGGCAGGTCGATCCCTGTTGATTTTCGGGGCGGTCAACGGGCGTCGTCGCCTGGCGTGGTTAAAGTGGAGATTATTAATCAGGGTGGTCAGGATTTGGCGATAACCTCATCTACGTCGGAGATGAGAGGTGATGATATGATTTTGTCTGTAGTGATTGACGGGATATCTCGTAACCGGCACGGGTTGCGGGATATGATAACAGGAGGAAGGTAATGGTGTTTCCGGCAATCAGGTACCGTCGAGGCAGCAGCGAAGAGTATATCATCCCGATCATCAAAACGGAATCCGAGGGCAACTATATCCGGGTCCGCCGGGGATCGACAAAAAAAAGAGAGGTGTTTACGCTCATTTTCCGGACTCCTAACTCGGACTATGAGACGATTAAAGGGCATTTTAACGGCAATCAGGGTAGCTCGTTTACCTGGCTGCACCAAGAAACCGGCATAACCCACATTGTCGTTTATGGGATGGATCGTCTTAAACGGTCGATGTTTGGTGGATATTCGGAATACACTGTAATACTTGAGGAGCTATGAGCGCAATTATTGCTGATATCAACGCGCTGTCAAGCGATAGTGTGATCGCTGTGCTGCTGGAAATCAACATCCCGGCAACCGGGTATGTCCGGCTGTGTAGCAACAACGAAAATCTTGTTTTTGCCGGTGAGACCTATCTGCCGTTTCCGTTTCAGTTGTCGGAGCTGACGACTGCGGCGAAGGGAGAGGTCCCTCAGTGGCAAATACAGATTGATAATTCGTCACGGATTATCGAGAGCTACTTGCAAGATTACGACACGTACCTCAAAGCAAACGGTATCAGCGGAAACGAGATCTCCTGCACCTGCTATGTGGTGAGTACGGTTGACTTGTCGTCGGCGATTATGACGGAATACTTTACTCTTACAAGCTGGTCAACTTCTTCGAAGTGGGCTGCTTTCAAGCTTGGGGCCTCATCTCCGTTTACGCTGAGGTTCCCTCGTCGCCGAATCTTGCAAAACTTTTGTGGTTGGAAATTTAAAGGGAGTGAGTGCGGATATAGTGGTTTCGGGACGTCGTGCGAAAAAACGCTCTCTGCTTGCCGGGCTTTTACGAATTCTGCCCGGTTTGGGGGATTCCCTGGGATCGGGAAAGGTCTACGGATATGAGCCTGAGAAACTATATAGGGATCCCGTTTTCGCCTCGTCAATCCGGGTTTGATGGCGCCGATTGTTACGGGTTGATCCGGCTATTTTATCGCACTGAGTTGATGATAGAGTTGCCGGGTTTTAACATCAGTCCGGATGACAAAGCCAGAATCTTTGCGCAGTACATCAACGCACGACAACAACATTGGACAGTATCATCTGCAGCTGATTTTGCGGTTGTGGCTATGGCCAATAATCCAAGAGCACCGAAGATGGTCAACCATTTCGGGATCTACATTGCTGGCAAGATTTTGCACACACTTAAATCCGTGGGATCGCACCTGGTGTCTATCGACTCCGTCAGGTGGTCAATCATAAACTATCACGCATGGCAGCCTTAGTCACATACTACAATCCACTTGACCCACTATCCCGCACAACCAGGACAATCGAGGGTGGCTGTGTAAGCGATGTGATTGCCGCGATGGAGTTTGATCCATCGATTTATGAGGTCGTGGTATCACGCAACGGGATAATCACCGATGGTGATTTTGATATTGCGGAGAGTGATAGTATTGCGCTTTTGCTTGTTCCTCAAGGGGATGGACCAAAAGACATTATCCGCACCGTAGCGTTGCTTTCGATTGCAATTTTTGCGGCGCCGGCGCTTGTTGGTTCTCTTGGGTTTGCTTCCGCTACGGGAGCGCTTACGGCAACAGGATCAATGATTGCGGCAGGGGTAACCATGGGCGGAGCGTTACTAATTAACGCAATCCTTCCTCCGGCAAAAGTTGATGCAGGGGCATTTCAGACATCACAAACTTATGGCTGGGCACCTGCATCAAACGTCGTAACGCAAGGAGCCTCGCTCCCGAAAGTCTACGGAACGATCAAAGTAACTCCGCCATTAATTGGCCGGTACATTGAGACTGTTGACGATAAGCAGTACCTCCATTTGCTTTATGCGCTCAATGATGGAGAGTTGACATCGGTTAGCGAGATCCGCATTAACGGCGAGTCGATTGATAATTTTTCGGGATCATCGTGCCAGGTAACGCATGGGCACAATTATCAGGCGTGTTTATACGACTGGACTGATACCCGATACACAAAATCAGTAAGCCTGCAACTGCTCGGCACAAGTTACCGTACGGTGACCACTGATGGTACGGCCGTCACCTCGTTGACGGTGTGTTTGCTTTTTCCATCAGGCTTGTGGTATGCTGACAACAAAGGCACTATCACAACCAATTCAGTCCAGGTCGTGATTGAGTATTCCGTTGACGGGGCCTCATGGCACCGATTTGGTGATCCGGGGCTTATAACTGGGTATTCTGGGGTCTGGCGATACAAACCAGTAGATAACGCGCTGTATCAGCACTACGCTGCGGTTGGCGGCTCGGCACTTGGCGAATATTCTGCCACCTTACCAGCCGGATCGGTTTTGATACAGGCCGTCGAAGGTGACTGGTGGTATGGCGTGCCATCAACATATTCGGCATCGTACACCACTATCACCGGTAGTACGACATCGGCTATCCGTAAGACCTATGCAATCAAAGGTCTTACACCAGATCAGTATCAAGTCAGGGTTAAATTTTATTCGGCCCCGACATCC
>Ga0326726_10001213_pt1 | contig 24041 bp, 27 predicted proteins | sample MHFenrmetagenome_2_FD_207603 | JGI IMG/M metagenome (GOLD analysis project Ga0326726, IMG submission 207603) | Lab enriched peat soil microbial communities from Michigan Hollow, Ithaca, NY, United States - MHF15MN | ecosystem: Environmental > Terrestrial > Soil > Wetlands > Peat | place: USA... | reverse complement strand
CGGCCTACGACGACTCGACCATCGAAGGCGTGCTGCGGGAAACGCAGCGCTTCGAGGAACTTACACGCGGCACCCAAGCCCTGAAAGTCTCGGCAGCCTACGACGGGCTGGAGATTGACGTCTGAGCCCGCTCTGGTCCAGGCGAGCCGCCCCGCTTGCGCTACTTGTCGCGCTCCTCGTTCTGCTCGCCGCCGAGCCGCCGTTCGTCCTGGGACTACGCAACGCCCTGTTCGACGGCTATCAGAAGCTCTTCCCGCGCGAGCGCCGCTCCGCGCCGGCAGTCATCGTTGCCATCGACGAGGAGTCGCTGCAGCGCTTCGGCCAATGGCCGTGGCCGCGCACGCGCATCGCGCGGCTCATCGCCGCCATTGTCGCCGCCAAGCCGGCGGCGGTGGGCGTCGATCTGCTGTTCCCGGAACCGGACCGATTTTCGCCCTCTGCCGTGGCGCAGAATCTTGAGCTCCTCCCAACCAACGTTACCCGTCTGCTGCGTCTGCTGCCGTCGAATGACGAAGCGCTCGCGAACACGATCCGCGGACAAAAAGTGGTCCTGGGCATTGCCGGACTGGAGGCCCCCAACCCGAAATTCCTGCAGCCGCCGGGCGCGCCGCCGGTTCGGGCCGTCAATGCTCCCGACCTGAACCTGCGACGCTTCGCCGGCCACTTGCCCAGCCTTGCGATCATTGACGGCGCTGCGGTCGGCCGGGGCCTGCTCAGCGTCGATCCGGAAAGCAGCGTGATCCGGCGCGCGCTTCTGGCCGGCTTGGTGGGCGACGTGGTCGTTCCCGCGCTGACCATTGAGATGCTGCGCGTTGCGACGCAGACTTCGTTGCTGCTTGTCGGTCATGGTCGCGACCAGATCGACGTCCGCCTTGGCGATGTGGCAGTGCCGGCAGACGCCGGCGGCCGCTTTTGGATCTATTACGGCCCGCATGACCCCGCCCGCTTCGTGTCAGCGGCAGACGTGATCGACGACCGCCTGCCCGCGGATGCGCTGCAAGGCAAGCTGGTACTCCTCGGGGTAAGCGGTCTCGGCCTGCTCGATTTCCAGACCACGGCGCTCGGTGAGCGCGTGCCCGGCGTGGAAATACACGCGCAGATTCTCGAACAGATCTTCGACGGCGCATATCTGCGCCGCCCTGCATCCCTGCACACGCTGGAGCTCATCTTGCTGTGTGCCTCGACGCTGCTCCTTGCGTTCGGCGTTTCAGTCCTCGGCGTCGGCGCGTCGATCGCGCTCTATGGCGCCGTCACCGCCAGCCTGATCGTTCTGGGTATCCAGGGTTTTGCGCTCGAAGGGGTCCTGCTGGACATCGCTTGGCCCGTCGTCGGCGCGACGCTGGTGTTCGGTGCCGTCATGGCCCAGGCGCTCAGCGTCGCCGACGAGCAGCGCCATCGTCTGCGCGAACAGGCCGCACGCGTATCCGGCGAGCTCGAATCGGCGCGACGCATCCAGATGGGCCTGTTGCCCGCCCCGCGCCAGTTGTTCGAGCGGGAGTCCCGCTTCGCCATCGACGCCTTCCTCGAGCCTGCGCGCACGGTCGGCGGCGACTTCTACGACTGCTTCATGATCGATGCCGACCGGCTGTTCTTCATTGTCGCGGACGTCTCCGGCAAGGGATTGCCGGCAAGCCTGTTCATGGCGCTGTCCAAGACGCTCCTGAAGAGTGCAGCGCGCCGCGCCGATGACGTCGGTGCATTGATGGTGCGCGCCAACGCGGAAGTCTCGCGCGAGAACCCGGAATCCCTGTTCGTCACGGCGTTCGCCGGGATTCTTGACGCGCGCGCCGGCACGCTCGAATTCTGCAATGCCGGGCACGAGCCGCCGTTCGCGCGGCGTGCCGGCGGCGCGCTCGAGCGCATTGAGCACCGCGGCGGACCGCCGCTATGCGTCGTCGAGAACTACGCGTACCCGGTAGAGCACCGAGCGGTCGCCCCCGGCGAATGGATCTGCGTGGTCACTGACGGCATCACCGAAGCGATGAATGTTCGCGGCGAACTCTACGGCGCGCAGCGATTGGGCGCCGTGCTGCGAGCCGTCCCCGAGAATGCTGCGCCGTCGGACGTGTTGGCGGCCGTGCGCGCCGACGTACGCGCGTTTGTCGGCGCCGCCGAGCCTTCGGACGATCTGACCCTGTTATGCGTGCAATGGAACGGCCGGCAGGCCGGCGTGTTCCCAAGCTGAGGCTTAGCGGACGCTGATCTCGACGCGCCGGTTGCGGGGCTCGGCAACCTCGTCGGCCGTCGGAATCAACGGTTCGCGCTCGCCTCGACCGGCGATCTGGATGCGCGCCTGATCGATCCCGAGCTTGACCAGCTCCGCCCGCACGCGTTCTGCCCGCTGCAGGGATAGGCGGTCGTTGAACTGCAGGCTGCCGACGCGGTCAGTGTGGCCGATCACTACGATGTCCGGGGCGCCGCGCTGGCGCAACTCAGCGAGCATCTTGTCCAGCTCGACCAGGGATTCGGGAGTGAACTCGTCCTTGGCTTCGAGAAAGTAGAGCAGGAATGACTTGGGCCGGCCGGGCAGCGCGGCGAGCAACGTCCCGAACTCCTGCCGAAACTCGCTCTCCGAGACGCGTTCCCGGTGCGGGCTGCTGCCGCTCACGATGCGGCTCGCGGCATACGGCTCGTCGAGCACTGCCTTCTCGCCGCCGCGCTCGACCACCACGGCCCCAACCGTGCCGTCCGGATGGGGGAACACTACTACCAGCTCGTCGCCTACCGGCAACCGATGCGAATAGATCATGAGCGCCGTCACCAGCGCGGCGATCACGACCGGCATCTACTATTTCTTCGCGGGTTCTTCCACTTGCACGACGAATTCCGTGCCGCGCACGCCCATGATCGCCGCCGGCGTATGCACTTTCATCGCGTCGGGCGATTGCTTGACCATCTTCCCGGAGACCACCGCCAGCGTCCCCTTCTTGAGCGAGGCGTCGAAGTGGCCAGCGTGCGTCGTGCTGTTGAAGTTGTACCGGTCCACCACCAACACACTGTTGGGTCCGGTCGACAGCAGGCTGTTGTCGATGAACGTCACCCCCACAGCGCCGTCCGCACCGGTCACCAGGGTGTCGGCCTGGCGGATCGGCATGCCGACGGTGGCCGGAAGGCGCTTGCCCTCGCGCTCGACGTGCACGGTCCCTTTGGCGGTCTTCACCTGGCCGACATCGTTGGCCCAGGCGGGAATCGCCGCCGCGAGTGCTGCCGCAACTGCCGCTACCACAATGACTTGGCGCATCTTTGCCTCCCGTCCTATTCGTCAGGGATTCTATAATGCCCGGGACAAACAGGTAAGACCGTGAATTACGCCCGCGTAGGACAGTTTCTTGCACGCCTGGAACAGCTCAGGCAAGTACGCTCTTTTCTCGAGGGATTCTGCGCCGATTCCGGCCTGGCCCGCGCCGAGTGCCTGCGCCTCAACCTGGTGCTCGAGGAGCTGTTCACTAACACCGTCCGGCACGGGCACCGCGGGGACTGCGATGCACCGATCTGGATTGGGCTGCAGCGCGCCGAGGACGGCGTGCGCGTAGTCTACGAGGACAAGGCGCCGCCGTTCAATCCCTATGCCTACACACGCCTGCCGGAGGTGGCGCCGGACGCCACGCTCTCGATGCGCAAGATCGGCGGGCTGGGCGTGCTGCTCACCCGGGAGCTCGCCGCCTCGCGGGACTACGCCTACCTGTTCGGACGCAACCGCATCCGGCTGACGATGGCTGCCGGCTGAAGGCTCCTGGTGCCCGGGGCCGGACTCGAACCGGCACGACCTTGCGGTCTAGGGATTTTAAGTCCCTTGCGTCTACCAGTTTCGCCACCCGGGCTGCAGTGCGGTAAGAAGGCTTGGAGGCGGGAGTCGGAATCGAACCGGCGTACACGGCTTTGCAGGCCGCTGCATGACCACTCTGCCATCCCGCCCTGGGGATGCAATGAAAAAGGGAAGGCCTCCCGGCCTTCCCTACGCTAAGCTGGAGCGGGAGACGAGTCTCGAACTCGCGACCTCAACCTTGGCAAGGTTGCGCTCTACCAACTGAGCTACTCCCGCGTCTTGGACGCCGCGCATTATAGCTCAACCCCTCGCGTGGGGCAGCGCGCGGCGCAGGTAATGCAGCATGGAGATCACGGTCAGCACCGCCGCAATGTTGATCAGGATGGTGCCCAGCCACTGTGCATTGAACGCGCCGAGGACATCGTCGTGAAATAGCAGCAGCGGAATGGCGACCATCTGGCTCACGGTCTTCACCTTGCCGACGTACGCGACCGCGACGCTGCCCGACTTTCCGAGCTTCGCCATCCATTCGCGCAGGGCCGAGATGGCGATTTCCCGCCCGATGATGATCAGCGCGATGACCGGCTCGACGCGATCGAGCTGCAGCAGGACGACCAGCGCCGCCACCACGATCAGCTTGTCGGCCACCGGATCGAGGAACGCACCAAACGCGGATGCCTGATCGAGCGCGCGCGCCAGGTAGCCGTCGAGCCAGTCGCTGAGCGCGGCGACCACGAAGATCGCGGTCGCGGCGATGTTCTTTCCTGACCCGGCCAGCCAGGCATCCGGCAGGTAGAAGATTCCGACAATCAGCGGGATCAGGATGATGCGCAGCCACGTCACCAGGTTGGGCAGGTTGAGTGGCATCAGTGCAGCGCCTTGTAGATGCGTTCGGCAAGAGGCCGGCTGATGCCCTCGACCTGCGCGATCTCGTCGACGGCCGCCGACTGCACCTCGCGCAGGCCGCCGAAATGCATCAGCAGACGCTGCCGACGCTGCGCGCCCACGCCGGGGATCTGCGTCAGCGTCGATGTGGTCCGGGCGCGGCCGCGCCGCGCGCGGTGTCCCACCACGGCGAAGCGGTGCGCCTCGTCACGGATCTGCTGGATCAGGTGCAGTCCGGGATGCGTGGGTGCGAGGCGCAGGGCGTGTCCCTCGATCTCCACGATCAGCTCCTCGAGGCCCGGCTTGCGCGCAGGTCCCTTGGCCACGCCGACCACCGCCACATCGTGCATGCCGAGTTCCGCTAGCGCGAGGCGCCCCGCGCCAACCTGGCCCTTGCCGCCGTCGATCAGCACGAGATCGGGAACCTTGCCGCCTTCCGCGCCCACGCGCTCGTAACGGCGTGCCAACGCCTGGCGCATCGCCGCGTAGTCGTCTCCCGGCGTGATGCCGCGCAGGTTGAAGCGGCGATACTCGCCTTTCTGCATCGCGTGCTTGTCATAGACCACGCAGGATGCCACGGCGGCCTCCCCCATGGTGTGGCTGATGTCGAAACATTCGATGCGCTGCGCCGTGTCCGGCAGCTGCAGCGCCTCGCGCAGCGCGCCGAGGCGCTCTTCCTGCGCGGTCTTCTCGCGCGCGCGCTGCGCCAGCGCGAGCTGCGCGTTTTTCAACGCCATTGCCAGCCAGACGCGCCGCTCGCCCTGCACCGGGAGCTGCGCATCGAATTCCACATCGTGGCTCACCAACACCAGAGGCGGCCGCGGCTGCTCAACGTAATGCTGCTCCAGGAACGCCTGCAGGACTTCCGGCGCGTCTGCTGCCTCCGCGTTGGCGGGGAAAAAGCTGCGATCGCCGACATGGCGTCCACCGCGAATCATCGCCAGGTTGACGCAGACGAGCCCGCCCTCGGTCGCACACGCGACCACGTCAGCATCCACGCCGCGGTTGGACTCGACGTACTGACGCGCCTGCACGCGCGCAAGCGCGCGTACCTGGTCACGGAACGCAGCGGCGGCCTCGTAGTCCCGAGCGCCCGCAGCGGCATGCATGCGGGCGCTGAGGCGCTGCACCACGTCATCCTCGCGCCCGCGTAGAAACAGTTCCGCGTGCTGCACATCCTGTGCGTAGGCCTGCTCGCTGATCAGGCCCGTGCACGGCGCGGTGCAGCGCCGGATCTGGTGCAGCAGGCAGGGGCGCGAGCGATTGGCGAAGACCGTGTCTTCGCAGGTGCGCAGGCGGAATACCCGCTGCAGCAGCTGGATACTCTCGCGCACCGCCGAAGCGTGCGGAAACGGCCCGAAGCAGCGGTCGCCGCGCTCGCGCGCGCCGCGGTGGAAGGCCATGCGAGGAAAGCGATGGGCGCTGATCACCAGATAGGGATACGACTTGTCATCGCGGAACAGGATGTTGTAGCGCGGCGCGAGGCTCTTGATGAGGTTGTTTTCGAGCAGCAGCGCCTCGGCCTCCGAGCGAGTGGCCGTGACTTCGACCTGCGAGACCTGCTGCAGCATCATGCGGATGCGCGGGCTGGCGACACTCTTCTGGAAGTAGCTGCCGACGCGCTTCCTGAGGTCGCGCGCCTTGCCGACGTACAGCGCCTCCCCGCCTGCTCCCAGCATGCGGTAGACCCCGGGCAGGTTCGGCAGCCCGGCGACGAAGCTCTTCGGATCGAAGCGTGGCGCATCCATGCGGAGCGCGAATTCTAGCTCCCGGGCGAGTATTCAGTGTAAAATCGCGCCCTTTTTCCGCACGGCAACCCTCCATGGCCAAAGTCTCCGCAGTCGAAATCCGCGTCGGCAACCTGCTCGAGTGGGACAAGCGCGTCTGGCGCGTGCTCAAGTGCTATCACGTGCACGTCGGCGGCCGCGGCGGCGCCTTCATGCAGGTGGAGATGAAGGACATCGAGGCGGGCACCAAGACCAACCAGCGCTTCCGCACCGAGGACAAGGTGGAACGCGCCTTCGTCGATCCGCGCGCCATGGAATTCCTCTACCAGGACGGCACCGGCTACGTGTTCATGGACAAGGAAGACTACGAGCAGCTAACGCTGCCGGAAGAGTTTCTCGAGGGGCAGGCCGGCTACCTCCTGCCCAACACCGACGTGCAGATCAATTTCTACAACGGCCGCGCGATCGGCATCGAGATTCCTCCCTCCGTGGTGCTGACGGTGGTCGACACCGAGCCCGGCATCCGGAACGCGACCGCGACCAATACCTTCAAGCCGGCGAAGATGGAGACCGGCATCACGGTGCAGGTGCCGCCGTTCATCAACAAGGGCGAGCGCATCAAGGTCGACACGAACGAAGGCACCTACATGGAGCGTGCCTAAAGCGGCTGGTTACGCTTGGGCGAGCGCGCCGAGCGCTTCCTGGGCCTCGCGGAAGGCGACGCTCTTTCTCAGGTCGCGGCCGCCGCCCCGGCGGCGCATACGCTCCAGGCGCTTCGGCACCGGCGGCGCCTGCCCTTGCAGCGCCCGCAGCAGTCGGTCCGCACCGTCCGGGTCATTGCATAGCAGCACCACGTCGCAGCCCGCGTCCAGCGCAGCGTGCGCGCGGGCCGCATGGTCGCCCGCGACGCTCGCCCCCGCCATCGACAGGTCATCGCTGAATACCACGCCGTCGAAGCCAAGCTGGCCGCGCAGAATGTCCTTGAGCCACACCCGCGAGTAGCCCGCGGGCTCCCGGTCCACGCAGGGGTAGACGACGTGCGCGGGCATTACGCCGGCGAGCCCTGCGGCAATGGCGGGCCGGTAGGGCGCGAGGTCCTTGCGCTGGATTTCAGCAAGCGTGCGGTCATCGACGGGGATGGCCACGTGCGAATCGGCGGCTACATAGCCGTGACCAGGAAAATGCTTGCCAACCGCGGCCATACCCCCTTCGCCCAGCCCGCTGATCAGGGCCGCCGCCAATGCGCCCACGGCAATCGGGTCGAAATGCAGTGCGCGATCGCCGATAACCGCGCTCGCACCGTAATCCAGGTCGAGCACCGGCGCGAAGCTGAAATCCAGGCCGTGCGCCGCCAGTTCGGCGGCGATGATGTAGCCGGCCGCGCGTGCCGCGGCCCTGCCTGCCTCCCGGTCCCGATCCCACAGGCTGCCCAACGCCCGCATCGGGGGAAGCGCGGTGAAGCTCTCGCGGAAACGCTGCACACGTCCACCCTCGTGGTCCACACCGATGAGCAAGTGCGGCTCGCGCAGTGCGTGGATCTCCTCGGTAAGCGCGCGCAGCTGCGCGGCGTTCTCGAAATTCCGGGCAAACAGAATCACGCCGCCGGTTGCCGGATGCAGCATGCGGCGGCGATCGTCGTCGCTCAGGACCGTCCCTGCCGGATCCACGACCACCGGACCCAACGGCAGCCGCGCCTTCAGCCGTCGCATTCGAGAATCACGGTCGCGGCGGCCATGCCGCGCTCGTCGGTCAAGGTGAGGTGCGAGCGCAGGATGCCGCGGCTGCGCAGCAGCGAGCTGAGCGCGGCCGAGAACTCCAGTTGCGGCTTTCCGGAGCGGTGGTTGATCACCCACACCCCATGCCAGTTTGCCGGCGCGCGAATGCCGGTGCCCAGCGCCTTGGAAAAGGCCTCCTTGGCGGCGAATCGCTTGGCGAGGTAGGCGGCGGGCTTGGCATGCGCGGCGAAGCGCCGCAGCTCCGGCTCGCACAGGATACGCTCGGCAAAGCGGGCGCCGAAGCGCGCCAGCGCGCGCTCTACGCGGGAAATCTCGATCAGGTCGGTACCGACGCCGTAGATCACCTTACGGCCTGGACGATCAGCTGCTTCATCTCGCGCACCGCCTCGCGCATGCCGACGAACACCGCGCGGCTGACAATCGCGTGACCGATATGCAACTCGCGCAGCCCCGGCAGTCTGGCGACCGGCTCGACGTTGAAGTAATTGAGCGCATGCCCGGCGTTGAAACGCATGCCGAGCTCGCGGATGCCTTCCCCTGCTCGGCGAATCTTCTCCAGCTCGGCGAGCACCGCCGGCGATTCCGCGTCCCGACCCTTGGCGTGGAAAGCATGCGCGTACGGTCCCGTGTGCACTTCACACACGGCAGCGCCGATGCGCTTGGCGGCCTCGAGCTGGCGCGGCTCGGCGTCGATGAAGACCGAGACCACGATCCCCGCTTCCGCCAGGCGCGCGACTGCATCGCGCAGACGAGCCTCCTGCGCAGCGATATCGAGGCCGCCCTCGGTCGTGATTTCATGGCGGCCTTCCGGCACCAGCATCGCCATCTCCGGCCGGATGCGGCGCGCCACCTCGATCATCTCGCCGGTGGCGGCCATCTCCAGGTTCAGCTTGATATGCGTCAGCTCACGCAGGCGCCGGACGTCCTCATCCTGGATGTGGCGCCGGTCCTCGCGCAGGTGCACCGTAATGCCGTCGGCACCGCCGAGGTGGGCTTCCACTGCGGCCCAGACGGGGTCGGGCTCATAGGTGCGCCGCGCCTGGCGCACCGTCGCCACGTGGTCCACGTTGACGCCGAGCTCGATCATAGTTCCTGCAATTCCAGCAGCACCTCGCGCGTGTGCAACGGCTGCGCGCCGAGGCGCGCGCCGATCAGCCAGCGCATCAGCCTGCGCGCCTCCTCGCGCGTTTCGCGCCGCGCATAGTCGTCGCACGCCATGTCGAGCAGAGTCTGTCCGCTTACGGTCATCGCCGGTGCGTCGGCGCGCTCGCCGCCGCTGGCGAGCGGCCCGCGCTCCGGCTCATAGACGTAACGCACCGCCGCCTGCACGGGCAGGCCCGTCGCTGCGTCGCGTTCGAGCAGAGGAGCATACCCGAGTTCGGTCAGCAGCCTGCGCTCGAAACCCCGCAGCACGGCAGCGTGGTCCTGGCCGGCCGCGAGACGCGCCAGACTCTCGGCGTAGGCATCGAACAGCCGCTCGTGTGCGTCCTCCCGCGGCAGCAGCTTGAGCAGAAGTTCGTTCAGGTAGAAACCGCACATCAGACCCTGGCCGGACAAAGCCGGCTGGCCGCCCGACCACTCCGCCCCCGTGAGCGTGCCCAGCTCCGCCGATGCGCTCCAGCTCAGCCGCAGCGGATGGAAGGCAAGCAGCACGCCGCGGATCGCGGAACGCGGGCGCCGCGCGCCGCGGGCGAGCAAGCCAACGCGACCCCGGTGCCGCGCGAAGACTTCGACGATGAGGCTGCTCTCCTTGTAGGGATAGCTGTGCAGCACGAACGCCGGCTCGCGGTCGGTGCGCCGGCGCGTCACACGTACCCCAGCTGCCGCAGCATGCGCTCGTCCTCCGTCCACTCCTTGCGCACCTTGACCCAAACCTGCAGATACACTTTGCCGCCGAACAGCCGCTCCATGTCCTTGCGCGCCTCGGTGGAGATGCGCTTGAGCGTCGCGCCCTGCCGCCCGATGACGATCGCCTTGTGGCTCTCGCGCTCGACCCAGATGGTGACCTGGATGCGCCGCAGGCGCCCTTCTTCCTTGAAGCTGTCCACGACCGTCTCGCAGCGGTAAGGCAGCTCCTCGGCGAGCAGCCGGAAGAGCTTCTCGCGCACGAGCTCTCCGGCGAAGAAGCGTTCGTCGCGATCCGTCAGCTGGTCGCCCGGGTAGGCTGCCGGCGCCTCGGGCAGAAAGCCGCGCAACACGCGCAGCAATTCGGGCAGGTTGCGCCCGGTCGCCGCGGAGACGGGAACAATGGCGTCGAAGTCGCGCTCCCGCGCCACGCGTTCGAGAAAGGGCAGCAGCAGCGCGGCAGGGCGCGCCAGGTCCACTTTGTTGACCACCGCAACCAGGGGGCGCCCGGCCGGCACCTTGTCGAGCGCCGCGCGATCAGCAGCGCCAAAGCGCAGCGCCTCGATCACGAACGCGACCACGTCGACGTCGCGCGCGGTCTCGCCCGCACGCCGGTTGAGGGAGCGATTGAGCAGGCTGCGATGCCGCATCTGGAAACCCGGCGAATCGACGAACGCGTACTGGCAGTCTGCCGTGGTAAGGATGCCCGTCAGCGCATGCCGGGTGGTCTGCTCGCGCGGCGAGACGATGGCGAGCTTCTGTCCCAGCAGCCGATTGAGCAGGCTGGATTTCCCCGTGTTCGGCCTGCCTACCAGGCCGATGGTGCCGCTGCGGAAATCGCTCATGCTTGCAACTGCCGCAGCAAGGCCTCGGCTGCCTGTTGCTCGGCCGCCCGCCGCGCTTCGCCGCGGCCTATCGCGCGCAAGCCCAGCTGCTCAACTGCGCATTCGACCTCGAAGCTTTGGCGATGCGCTGCGCCGTGCGTCGCCACCACGCGATACGTCGGCAGCGCCTGCCCGCGGCCCTGCAGGAGCTCCTGCAACTGCGTCTTCGGATCCTTCGCCGACGCTCGTCCGTCGACCGATGCGAGCAGCGCGCCGAACGTGGTGGAGATGACGGCGCGCGCGGGCTCATAGCCGCCGTCCAGGAACACCGCCCCGTAGATCGCCTCCAGTGCGTCGCTGAGGATCGACGGGCGCTCCGCGCCACCGCTCGCGCTCTCGCCCTCTCCCAGCCGCAGGTGCCCGCCCAGGCCCAGCTCCTGCGCCACGGACGCAAGGGACTCTCTGCGCACCAGGCTTGCACGCAGGCGCGACAGCTCGCCTTCGGCCAGCGCGGGAAAGCGGGCATAGAGCTCCTCCCGAATGACGCAGTCGAGCACACCGTCCCCCAGGAACTCCAGGCGCTCGTTGTGCGGGGTGCCGAAGCTGCGGTGGGTCAGCGCCTGCTGCAAGAGCTCGGCGCGCAGGAAGCGGTGGCCAAGCCGCTCCTGCAGACGAGCGGCGCCGGCCAAGCCTTCCCGGTCAGTCTCTGGAGGTAGCGACGAAATCGATGAATAGCCCGACGTTGGCGAAGAGCGGGACTTCCCTGCGGTAGGAGGCGGAAATCACGTAGTCGTTGCCCTCCTTGGTGATCTCCAGGTCAGTCGCCTTCACGCTGCTGATGTCGTCGATGGCCGAGCGGCTGTCAAAGCGGCGACGAATATCGCTGGCCGATGCGCCCCTCCCGCGCGTCTCGGCGGCGATGCCGACGACCGCCTTCTTGATCGCAAAGTATTCGAGGTATGGGGGCGTCACCTTCATGAGCAGCAACGCGGCGAAGATAAGCACGAAGCCGATGAAGATCAGCCCCAGCAACGAGAGTCCCTGCTGTCCTTTGCGCATGATCGGTCTCCTAGCGGAACGAGCCGAAGCGGCCCAGCTCCCCGAGGTTGAGCCAGATGAAGAATGCCTTGCCGACGATGTTTCCATCCGGCACGAATCCCCAGACCCTGCTGTCGCTCGAGTTGTCACGGTTGTCACCCATCACGAAATAATGCCCCGGCGGCACGGTGCAAGTGACGCCCGACATATTGTAGTTGCAATTGTCGAAATGCGGGAACGCGCGCGCCTGGGGCACGAAAGCGGGTGCGTCGTCCTCCACGATGATCTCGTGATCGTGTCCGTTCAGCTTTTCCAGATAGCGGCGCGAGTACTGCATGCGCTCGCGCGACAGGTAGTCCTCGACCTGCCGCATCGGCACCGGCTGGCCGTTGATCGTCAGGCGCTTGTCGCGGTAGTCGATGCGGTCCCCCGGCACGCCGACCACGCGCTTGATGTAGTCGAGCGACGGATCGTCGGGATAGCGGAACACCATGACGTCGCCGCGCTGCGGCGAGTTCAGCTCCACCACCTTGGCGTTGATCACCGGCAAGCGGATGCCGTAAGTGAACTTGTTCACGAGGATGAAATCGCCCACCAGCAGGGTGGGGATCATCGAGCCGGAGGGTATCTTGAACGGCTCGACCAGGAACGAGCGCAGCAGGAACACGATCAGGATCACCGGGAAGAAGCTGATCGAGTACTCCACCCACCAGGGCTGCTTGGCGCGCGCGCCGCGCTGCCGGCGCAGCCACGCGGCCTCCAGCGTCCACACGGCGCCGGTGACGAGAAGCAGGATCAGCAGGAACAGGGCGAAGCTCATGGTTACTCCGAATCTCTCTGCAGCACCGCCAAAAACGCCTCCTGCGGGATCTCGACCGACCCGACCTGCTTCATGCGCTTCTTGCCCTCCTTCTGCTTCTCCAGGAGCTTCCTCTTGCGCGTGACGTCGCCGCCGTAGCACTTGGCGAGCACGTTCTTGCGCAGCGCCTTGACGTTCTCGCGCGCGATGATGTTGGAGCCGATCGCCGCCTGGATCGCCACGTCAAACATCTGGCGCGGGATCAGGCCGCGCAGGCGCGCGGCGAGCTCGCGCCCGCGCCGCTGCGCCGCGTCGCGGTGCACCATGCTGGAGAGCGCGTCGACGCGCTCGCCGTTCACCAGGACGTCGAGCCGGATGACGTCGGCGGGCTGGTACGCCTTGAATTCGTAGTCCATGGAGCCGAAGCCGCGCGTCAGCGACTTCAGGCGGTCGAAGAAATCGAGCACCACTTCATTGAGCGGCAGGTCATAGGACAGCACGACGTGGCGCGACGAGTAATGCAGGTTGGTCTGCGTGCCGCGCTTCTCGGTGCACAGTGTCATAACCGGCCCGACGTATTCCTGCGGCACGAATATGGTGGTGGCGATCACCGGCTCGCGGATCTCCTCGATCTGCGAGGGGTCGGGCAGCTTCGCCGGATTGGAGACCTGGTGCACCGTGCCGTCGCGCAGCAGTACCTCGTAGACCACCGAAGGCGCGGTGGTGACCAGCTGCATGCCGTACTCGCGCTCCAGGCGCTCCTGCACGATGTCCATGTGCAGCAGGCCGAGGAAGCCACAGCGGAAGCCGAAACCGAGTGCCTGCGAGACTTCCGGCTCGAAATGGAACGAGGCGTCGTTCAGGTGCAGCTTCTCGAGCGCTTCGCGCAGCGCCTCGTACTGATTGGATTCGACCGGATACAGGCCGGCAAACACCTGCGGCTTGATCTCCTTGAACCCGGGCAGCGGCGACGCCGCGGGCTTGTCCGCGTGCGTGATCGTGTCGCCGACCTTCGCTTCGCGCAGCTCCTTGACCCCGGCGACCACGAAGCCGACCTCCCCCGCGACCAGCTCGTCGCGCGGCTGCGACTTCGGAGTAAACACGCCGACCTGCTCGCACAGGTGGGTGGCGTCGGTGCTCATGAGCAGCACCTTGTCCTTGGCGCGCAGCGTGCCCTGCATCATGCGTACGAGCATCACGACGCCGACGTAATTGTCGAACCAAGAGTCGATGACCAGCGCCTGCAGGCGCGCGGTCGGATCGCCCTTGGGTTGCGGCACGCGCGCGATCACCGCCTCGAGTATCTCCGGCACCCCCTGGCCGGTCTTGGCGCTCGCGCGCAACGCGCCCTGCGCCTGGATGCCGATGACGTCCTCGATCTCCTGGATGGCGTTCTCCGGATCCGCGGAGGGCAGGTCGATCTTGTTGAGCACCGGGATCACCTCGACGCCCTGCTCGATAGCGGTGTAGCAGTTGGCGACCGTCTGCGCCTCCACGCCCTGCGACGCGTCCACCACCAGCAGCGCGCCTTCGCAGGCGGCCAGCGAGCGGCTGACCTCGTAGGAGAAATCGACGTGCCCCGGCGTGTCGATCAGGTTGAGCAGGTACTGCTCGCCGTCGCGCGCCCGGTACTGCAGCGCTGCCGTTTGCGCCTTGATGGTGATGCCGCGTTCCCGCTCCAGGTCCATCGAGTCGAGCACCTGGTCGGCCATCTCCCGGTCCGTCAGTCCTCCGCACAGCTGGATGATGCGGTCAGCCAGCGTCGACTTGCCATGATCGATGTGGGCGATGATCGAGAAATTGCGGATGCGGCTCTGCGGGCTCATGGGGAACGCAAAAAAGGGTGCCCGTGGCACCCTTCGTTTGCTGCAGCCGCTATCTTACCGCAAGGCGGGCTTGCAGGGCCGCCTCGTCGAGGCGGTAGTGGCAGATCTCAGCACCTGCCGCATCCGTGAGCACGGGTACCCGCTCGCCGTAGCGCGCCTCCAGGGCGGCATCCGCATCCACGTCGAATTCGACGAAGGCCACGCCGAGCGCACGCAGCGCGCGTGCCATCTCCTCGCACAGGTGGCAGTAGCGGCGCCCGTAGAGCCGAAAAATCGGCCTAACCCTTGTCCGCGAGTCCGGAGACTGTGACGAACGCCGTATTCTCGCCACGGCGCACCTGCAGCGTGAGCACCGCGTTCTTGTCCAGGCCGGCAAGCAGCTTGGTGAACTGCTCGGTGGTCTTCAGGTCGGTCTGCTGGCCGTTGTGCACCACCTTCAGGATCACGTCCCCGCGGCGCACGTCGGCACGCGCGTCGGCGCGCACGTCGGTCACCAGCAGCCCGTGCGTCAACCGCATGTCCTTCTTCTGCTCGGCATTCAGCTCGCTCACCACCAGGCCCAGCCGGTTGGCGGCCTGCTCCGCGGGCTTGCGCTCTCGCGGCACTTCGCGCGCCGCGACCCGTTCTTCCTGCAGCTCGCCCACCGTCACGCTCAGGTTGCGCGTCGCGCCCTTGCGCCACACCTCAACCTGCGCGGCGGCACCCGGGCGGGTGGCGCCGACGATGCGTGGCAGGTCGCTGGAGGACTCGACGGTCTTGCCGTCGAAACGCGTGATGATGTCGGTCGCCTCGATGCCGGCGCGGTCCGCCGGGCTGCTTTTCTCCACGGAATTGACCAGCGCGCCGCGCGGCCGGTCCAGGCCGAACGAGACCGCGAGATCCTTGGTGACCTCCTGGATCACGACGCCGATGCGGCCGCGCGAGACGCGCCCCTTTTCACGCAGCTGCTTCTGGATGTCGAGCGCGACGTCGATCGGAATCGCGAAGGAAAGCCCCATGAAGCCGCCGGTGCGGCTGTAGATCTGCGAGTTGACGCCGACCACTTCGCCCTTCATGTTGAACAGCGGCCCGCCGGAGTTGCCGGGATTGATGGCGACGTCCGTCTGGATGAACGGCACGAAATTCTCCTGCGGCAACGAGCGCCCCTTGGCGCTGACGATGCCGGCGGTGACCGTGTTCTCGAAGCCGAACGGCGCGCCGATCGCCACCACCCATTCGCCCACCTTGAGCCTGGCGGGGTCGCCCATGCGCACCACCGGCAGGCCGCTCGCCTCGATCTTGATCAGCGCCACGTCGGTGCGCTTGTCGGCGCCGATCACCTTCGCCTTGTACTCGCGCTTGTCGGTCAGCTTGACATTGATTTCGTCTGCGGCGTCGATGACGTGCGCGTTGGTGAGGATGTAGCCGTCGGCGGTGATGACGAAGCCGGAGCCGAGCGAGCGGCTCTCGGGCCGCGCGCCGGGCCCTGGCTGCTGCCGCGGAATGAACCGGCGGAAGAACTCCAGCACCTCCTCGTCCTCGATGTTCGGGATCTGGGGCACGCTCGCCTTGCGCGCCGCCTGCGTCGTGCTGATGTTGACCACCGCGGCGCCCTGCTCCTCCACCAGCCGGGTGAAATCGGGCAGCTCGCGCCCCTGGGCCAGCGCCATTGAAGCGCAGGCGGCCAACAGCAGCGCGACGGCGGTTCTGACGAATTGCATGCAGGTTCCTCTCAAAGGTGCGGCGCCCGGAAGCTGCTCCAGGCACGAAGATTCATTGCGGCGGGCGGTAGGAGACCGTGTCGCCGATGCGCTGCACGCTCGCCGCTGGCGTCTCGCCCACCACCGTCACGAGATGGTTGGCAACTTCACGCGTGTAGACATGCACGGCCCCCATGCTCGCCAGTCCCATCGCGGGCGCTTCGGCGCGGCCGGCGAGCGGCTCGATGAACACGGAAACCGCAGCCAGGCCGTCGGAATAGACTACTTGCCGCACCGGCTGCGCTTCCCGCAGCGTGCGCGTGATCTCGATGATCTTGCGAAAGCCCGGCAGATCCGCGTTCATGCTCCAGCCCGCCTGCACCAGATTCGCGGGCGTGACGGTTGCCTGCTCGATGCGCCAGCTGCGCCCCACCGTGGGCGGCCGCAGCCGCTCGCGAGGCACCGGGCCGATCGCCAGCTGCGTGAAGGTGAACTGCTCGACCGTCTCGCCTTTGCGGTTGAAGGCGCGCGCCTTGAGCAGCATGCCGCTCTGCACGTCAGCCCACAGCTGGTAGCCGTAGCGCAATTCGTCCTTGGGCGCGAGCACGATCGCCTGGCAGTCGTAGCCGGCGATGCGCCGCGTCTCGTCCATGCGGATGGTGTAGTACTCGCCCAGGCTCGATACCTGCGCCGGCAGCAGCGCGGGAAAGCTGCGCTGATCGCGCCGCCGGTCAACCTTGACCGTGTGGCTGTCCGGCAGGTAGCAGCGGATCTCGTCGCGCGTGCGCACCACTTCCCGCGGCAGGCCGTCGAGCACCTCCAGCTTCTCGATGCTGCCCGCCGCCTCTGCGCGCCGCGAGATACGCGAGGTCTCGGTACGCTCGCCCTGCTGATACACGAAGGTCCCGGTGTAGGAGAGCTTTTCCGTCGCCAGGTAGATCCGGCGCAGCCAGTCGAGTGCCTCGGGCGACGCCTGGGCCTGCGCCACGCCCGCAACGGCGCACAACATCCAGGCGCCGAGCGCGCGGCTCATTTCGTCTTCTGCACGGTCTCGTCCGAGACCGTGCGCACGTACGGCACCATCCCCTGCAGCGAGTTGCGTGGCGAGAACACCTGGTGAGCCAAGAGGTAATCCTGCGTAGCGCTGGTGACCGGCACTCTCGGCGGCTCAGCGACGCGTTGCGTCTGTGCCAAGGAGGCGGCCGGCGCGACGGCCGGTGCCGTTCCGCGCTGCGGCGCAAGCGCAATCCAGCCGACGAACGCCACCGCGGCAATGCTCGCCGCCAGCGCCGAAGGCACGAACCAGCGTCCCCGCTCCGGCGCGCGCACGGGTCCCGGCAAGGGGCCGACCATCGCCGGCTCCTGCGCCAGGCGCTGCGATACGCGCCGCGCGCAATTGGCCGCAAGGATCGCGTCGCCGTGCAGGACATCGCTGATCAGGTGGTACGTGCGCCAGGACTCCCGCACCTCTTGATCCGCTGCGAGGGAAGACAACGGCTCGCTCAGCTCGTGCGCCTCGAGCTCGCCGTCCATCATCGCCGAAATCTTTGCCTTCATCGTCCTACCACCTCTGGTCCTGGCGCGTGTCAAGCAGCGGCCGCAGCCGTTCCGCGATCGCCTCGCGCGCCCGGAAGATCCGCGAGCGCACCGTGCCGATCGGGCAATCCATGATGCGCGCGATGTCCTCGTAGCTCATGCCCTCGATCTCGCGCAGCTGGATCGCCGTGCGCAGCTCTTCGGGCAGCTCCTCGATCGTCGCATTCACGGTCGCCGCAATCTCCTTCGACAGCAACATGCTCTCAGGCGTGTTGATGTCGCGCAACTGCTCCCCGTCCTCGAGTCCTTCCGCGTCCTCTGCCTCCACCTCGGTCGAGGTGGGGGCCCGCCGTCCCAGCGCCATCAGGTAGTTCTTGGCGGTGTTGATGCCGATCCGGTACAGCCAGGTGTAGAAGGCGCTGTCGCCGCGAAACGCGGGCAGCGCCCGGTACGCCTTGATGAACGCTTCCTGCGTCACGTCTTCCACCTCCGCAGGGTCGCGAATAAATCGCGACAACAACCGCCCGAGCTTGCGCTGGTACTTCTCGACCAGCAGTTCGAACGCCCGCTTGTCGCCCCGCTGCGCACGTGCCACCAGCTGCTGGTCGATGTCCCGCTCAGACATCGCTCAGCCTGCCCGCCCGAGCCCCGGCAAGCGGGGTGCTCGAGCCCCTCCGCGCCCGGATGCAACGCCTATGTGCCACAGACAGTGCCCTTTTGAAATAGTTCGGCGGCCTGGCCGCCTGGCAGTCAGGCGCCGAGTTGCGCACTCGCCACGTTCGGCAGCCGCCCCCACAGCGCCCACAACCTCAGGCGGCGGAAGTCCCCAGCCGGGACCATGTCCCGGGTCACCACCAAGATACGCCTCGATTTCCCCTGCAGCGGAAGCGTCACCCACCACCGGTTGACATTGCGTCGCCCCGCCACGGTGCCCGCCACCTGCCGGCCATCCGCCAGCCCGAGCAGGGCCGCCCCGTCTTCGCGCAGCTCCAGGCTGCGCACCGAACCCCGACCGCGGTGCAGCGCGCGATCCCATGCCGTCACCGTGCCCAGCAGCGCCAGGAGCAGCGCCACGCCTGCCGCCGCAACCCCGGAAAGCACAATCGCCAGGCAAGCGGCGCCGGCCAGGTGGGCTGCCAGCATGACCCCCGCCGCGGCGCGCGAGGCGCGCAACTCCAGCCGCAGCGCGCCCGCCTCGCTCAAATGCGAGCGAACACCAGCGAGCCGTTGGTGCCGCCGAAGCCGAAGTTGTTCTTGAGTGCGTAGTCGATCCTGAGCTCCCGCGCCGTATTGGCGCAGTAGTCGAGATCGCACTCCGGGTCCTGGTTGAAGATGTTGATCGTCGGCGGCGACACCTGGCGCCGCACCGCCAGCGCCGTAAATACGGATTCGATGCCGCCCGCGCCGCCGAGCAGGTGCCCGGTCATCGACTTGGTCGAGTTGACGACCAGCTTCGCCGCGTGAGCGCCAAAAGCCCGCTTGATGGCCTCGGTTTCATTCTTGTCGCCGAGCGGCGTGGAGGTGCCGTGGGCATTGAGATACTGGACTTTGTCTGGCGCGATGCGCGCGTTGGCGAGCGCCGCACTCATGCAGCGCCTCGGGCCGTCCAGGTCCGGCGCCGTCATGTGAAAGGCGTCGGCGCTCATGCCGAAGCCGACGACCTCGCAATAGATCTTCGCGCTCCGCGCCTTGGCGTGCTCGTACTCCTCCAGCACCAGGACGCCGCTGCCCTCACCCAGCACGAATCCGTCGCGGTCCTTGTCCCATGGCCGGCTGGCGGTCGCCGGGTCGTCGTTCCGGGTCGACAGCGCCCGGGCCGCGGCAAAGCCGCCTACGCCCAGCGGCGACACGGTCGCCTCGGCGCCGCCCGCGACCATTACGTCCGCATCGCCGTACTCGATCGTGCGCGCCGACAGACCGATCGCATGCAGGCCCGTGGTGCATGCGGTGACCACGGCGAGATTCGGGCCCTTCATGCCGTACATGATCGACATGTGCCCCGAGATCATGTTGATGATCGAGGCGGGCACGAAGAAGGGCGAGATCCGCCGTGGGCCGCGCTCCATGAACTCGGCGTGCGTTTCCTCGATGCGCGGCAGGCCACCGATCCCAGAGCCAATGTTGACGCCGATGCGCTCGGCGTTCGCCTCGGTGACCTGCAGCCCGCTATCCTTCCAAGCCTGGATCGCCGCCGCGAGCCCGTAATGGATGAACGTGTCCATGTGCCGGGCTTCCTTCGCCGGCAGGTGCGCGGCGACGTCGAAGCCCTTCACCTCGCCGGCGATGCGGCAGGCAAACGGCCCGGCATCGAAGCGCGTAATCGGCCCGATGCCGCTTTTGCCGGCGACCAGGCTGCTCCACGCTTCCTCGACGGTATTCCCGACCGGGCAGACGATGCCCAGCCCGGTGACGACGACTCTGCGGCGCGACACTAATTACAGCCGGCGCTTACGACTTGGCGTGCGACTTGACGTAGTCGATCGCCTGCTGGACGGTGGTGATCTTCTCCGCCTCCTCGTCCGGGATCTCGGTCTCGAACTCTTCCTCCAGGGCCATCACCAGCTCGACCGTATCGAGCGAATCCGCGCCGAGATCGTCGACGAATGAGGATTCGTTCTTGATCTCAGCCTCGTTCACTCCGAGCTGCTCGGCGACGATCTTCTTGACGCGTTGTTCGACGTTTTCCATCTCTTGCTCCTTCCCTGTGGGGGCCAAGCGGCGGCCCGGATTTTACCAAATCGGCGCGCGCCGCCTCAGGCCATGTACATGCCGCCGTTCACGTGCAGCACGCAGCCGGTGACGTAGCCCGCCGCCGGCGACGCGAGGTACGCGACGGCTGCCGCGATATCCTCCGGCGCGCCCAGGCGGCCGAGCGGGATCTGCCCGAGCAACGCCGTACGCTGCGCTTCCGGCAGTGCGCGCGTCATGTCCGTGTCGATGAATCCCGGCGCGACGCAATTGACTGTGATGTTGCGGCTGCCCAGCTCGCGCGACAGCGACTTGGTCATGCCCACCACGCCCGCCTTGGCGGCCGCATAATTGGCCTGGCCGGGGTTGCCGGACGCCCCCACCACCGAGGTGATGTTGATGATGCGCCCCCAGCGCGCCTTCATCATGCCGCGCATCACCCCGCGCGAGAGCCGGAACACGGCCTTGAGGTTGACCTCCATGACCTCGTCCCACTCCGCGTCCTTCATGCGCAGGGCGAGGTTGTCGCGCGTGATTCCCGCGTTGTTCACCAGGACCAGGACGTCGCCGCGCTCCTTCTGCAACGCCTCGAGGAACGCGTCGCAGGCTGCTGCGTCGCGCACGTTGAGCGCCATGCCGGCGCCCTGCGCGCCCGCCTGTGAGAGCGTCTCGCTGATCAGTGCCGCGCCTGCCTCCGTGGTCGCCGTGCCAATCACCGTCGCGCCGTCGCGACCGAGCTCTAGCGCGATGGCGCGCCCGATGCCGCGCGTGGCTCCCGTCACCAGCGCGAGCTTGCCTGCGAGCGTCATGCCGCTCCCTTCAGCGCCGCCAGCGCCTGCTCGAGCGAGGCCTTGTCCGCCAGGGCGTGGCTCAGCAGCGTGCCGTCAATACGCTTCACAGTCCCTGCCAGCACCTTGCCGGGGCCACATTCCAGGACGTGCGTCACGCCCATCTGCTTCATCTTCTGGATGGTCTCCACCCAGCGCACCGGCGAGGCGGCCTGCCGCACGAGCGCATCCTTGATCTCGGCGGGCTGCCCGCGCGCCGCGACATCGACGTTATTGACCAGAGTGATCGCCGGCGAGGCGACTGCGACCCGCTCGAGGTAGCCGCGCAGCTTGTCCGCGGCTGGACGCATCAGGCTCGAATGAAACGGCGCGCTGACCGGCAAAGGCAGCGCGCGCTTGGCCCCTCTCGCCTTGCACGCTTCCATGGCGCGCGCCACCGCGGCCTTGTGCCCGGCGATCACGATCTGGCCGGGCGCATTGAAATTCACTGCCTGCACGACTTCGCCCTGCGCGGCTTCCTCGCACGCTGCGCGTACGGCTGCGTCGTCGAGATTGAGGATTGCCGCCATCGCGCCCTGGCCCTCGGGCACCGCCTCCTGCATCGCCTGCGCGCGGAAGCGCACAAGCGGCAGGGTGTCACGAAAAGCGATGGCGCCGGCCGCCACGAGCGCGGTGTACTCGCCAAGGCTGTGGCCGGCGACGACCTCCGGTCGCGGCCCGCCCAGCGCACACCAGGCGCGGTAGGCAGCGTAGCCCGCCGTCACCATCGCCGGCTGCGTGTTGACCGTCAAATTGAGCGCCTCCGCCGGCCCCGCGTCGAGCAGCGTCAGGAATTCTCTTCCCAGCACCTCGCCAGCTTCGTGGCGCACGGCCTCGACCTCGCCCAGGCCCGCGTAGGCCTGCAGCATTCCCACCGACTGCGAGCCCTGCCCCGGAAATACCATGGCCAATTTCATTGTCTTACATCGTCGCGAGAGTCGCGCCCCATGTGAAACCGCCGCCGACGCCCTGCATCAGCACGCGGTCGCCGGCGCGTATCTTCCCCGCGCGCACGCATTCGTCCAGCGCCAGCGGCACCGACGCCGCAGACGTATTGCCGTGGTGATCCACCGTGACGACCAGCCGCTCCCTTGGCAACCCGAGCTTCTTCACCGTGGCCTCCAGGATGCGCACGTTGGCCTGATGCGGAATCAGCCAGTCGATGTCCTCCAGGCGCATGCCGGCAGCCGCGACCGTTTCGCGCGCCACTTCGTCGAGCACCTTGACCGCGAATTTGAAGACCTGGCTGCCCTGCATATGCAGATACGGCGAGCCGATGATCTTGCCCCCGCTGACATTTCCCGGTACGCAAAGGATGTCGGCATGGCTGCCGTCGGCATGCAGCACCGACGCATGTAGCCCCGGCTTCGAGTCCGCCGCGAGCACTACGGCGCCTGCACCATCGCCGAACAGTACGCAGGTGCCGCGATCGTTCCAGTCGAGAATGCGCGAGAACACCTCGGCACCTACCACCAGCGCGCGCTTGTGCGTGCCCGCACGGATGAAATTGTCCGCGGTGGCGAGCGCGTAGACAAACCCGCTGCATACGGCTTGCAGATCGAACGCGGCGCTGTTGCGCACGCCCAACTTCGCCTGCAGCAGGCAGGCTGTGCTGGGGAACACGTAGTCCGGCGTGGAAGTGGCGACTATGATCATGTCGAGCTCTTCGGCTCTGATGCCCGCCGCCGCCAGCGCGGCGCGGCTCGCCTCGAGCGCGAGGTCGCTGGAGGCCTGCGATTCGTCCGCGATGTGCCGCTGCGCGATTCCGGTGCGCTCGCGGATCCATTCGTCGCTGGTATCCAGTCGCGCCGCGAACTCCGCGTTGGTGACCACCCGCGGCGGCAGGTAGCTGCCGGTTCCGACGATGCGCGAGCAGATCATTGTGCAGCCGCTTGTCTATCGGCTGCGGCAGGCAGCGTCTGCGCCATGCGACGGGTAATGCGCTGGATGACGTCGTTGCGCACCTCCTCCGCGGCCCGCTCCAGCGCCTTGCCGAACGCGTAGGCATCCGCCGAGCCGTGGCTCTTGATCACGATGCCGCGCAAGCCAAGCAGGCTCGCGCCGTTGTAGCGGCCGGGATCCATCCGCCTGCGCAGCGCCTTGAGCACCGGCATCGCGGCAAACGCCGAAAGCCTGCGCCACGGATTGCGCGTGAACTCCTGCCGCAGGAAGCCGGTAATCATCTTGGCCACCCCTTCCGAAGCTTTGAGCACGGAATTGCCGACGAAGCCGTCGCAGACCACCACGTCCGTGGTTCCCTTGAAGATGTCATCGCCCTCGACGTTGCCGTGAAAATTCAACCCGCTGTCGCGCAGCAGGTCGGCCGCCCGCTTCACGGTCTCGTTGCCCTTGATGTCCTCCACGCCGATATTGAGCAAGCCCACCGACGGCCGTTCCTTGTGTTCGACTGCCGCCACCAGCATCGCCCCCATGACGCCGAACTGCATCAACTGCTCGGGAGTGCAGTCCACGTTGGCACCCAAGTCGAGCACGTAAGTCCAGCCGCCCTGCATGTTGGGCAGGACCGTGGCGATCGCCGGTCGGTCGATCCCGGGCAATGTCTTGAGAACATAGCGCGACGTTGCCATCAGGGCGCCTGTATTGCCCGCGCTCACGCAGGCATGCGCCTCCCCGGACTTCACCAGGTTCACCGCGACACGCATGGACGAGTCCTTCTTGTAGCGCAGCGCCTGCACTGGCGGCTCGTCCATGTTGACCACTTCGGCCGCATGCCGCACGCGCAAGCGCCCGCCCGACAAAGGGCCACGCGCCGCCAATTCCGCCTCCAGCGCTTCGCGCTGGCCGACCAGCACCACGGCCACGTCCGACTGCCGGCGCAGCAGCTCCAGGGCGGCAGGCACCGTC